>Ga0265316_10000067_pt1 | contig 108861 bp, 77 predicted proteins | sample 4522metaG_FD_202092 | JGI IMG/M metagenome (GOLD analysis project Ga0265316, IMG submission 202092) | Rhizosphere microbial communities from Carex aquatilis grown in University of Washington, Seatle, WA, United States - 4-5-22 metaG | ecosystem: Host-associated > Plants > Roots > Rhizosphere >... | reverse complement strand
CCGAGAAAGCCGGCCCCGCGCTCGCGGAGCGCGTCGCGCATGGCAAAGTAGGAGAGATCGCAGTCGAACAGATTGGCTTCACGACCCAGCTTCTCGGGCGAATGGGCATCGGAGCTGGAGACGAGCGTGTAGCGATCCAGGGCGGAGAGGCGCCAGTTCATGGCTGGGTCGGACGAGAGACCCGTCTCGACTGCAAAGATGTGGTCTGCGAGATCGGCGAAGCACTCGGAAATCGAATCGAAGCCCGACTGCGAGCCCAAGGCTGAAAACCAGGGCGTCCAGATGTGCGCGGGTATCAAGAACGCGTCCGGCGAGGAGGCGAGCGTGATCTCCAGGAGATCGCGCGAATCGACGCCCAGGATGGGGCGCCCGTCGGATTCGATGTTGCCGATGCGGGCTAGGCGTGACGACACGCGCGCCGCGGATTCGAAGTCGGGTGCGTAGATGAGATTGTGCACCTTGCGCACCCGATCGCCACGGCTGTAGATGCTGCTGACCTCGACCGACAACATGAAACGCACCGGCGCGCGACAGGCCGCAGGAACATCGACGTCCGCGGCCCGGGCCAAGTCCTCGCGCAAGGCAAAGAGACCGTCACCCGCGGGAACCAGCTTGTCGCGCAACTCGGCGAACCAGCGCGGATGGGTGAAGTCGCCGGTGGCGACCACGGCAATGCCTTTGCGCTGAGCCCAGCGATGCAGTTGCTCCAGGTTCAGCTCCTTGCTAGTCGCCCGCGACAGATACGAGTGGATATGCAGGTCAGCGACGAAGCGCACGGCCGACAAAGTGTATCAGGTCCCGCCCCTCACCAACCGCGCGGGGCGCGGGCGGCGTAGTGGGCGTGCAGCAGGTGGTGGGCTTTCTCGCCCAGTGGCTTGCCCAGGAACTGGTCGTACACAGCGCGAATCGCCGGGTTTTGGTGGGCCTGGCGCAGCGGCATCCCGCGATCCTCGGCATACATGCACTCGATGCGGCGTTGTCGCGTCTCCTCGTCGGTGGGCAGTGGCTGCCCGCCGCCGCCGATGCAGCCGCCTGGGCACGCCATCACTTCGAGAAAATGCACCTCGTCCCGCCCGGCCTTGATGTCGTCCAGCACCCGCCGCGCATTGCCCAGGCCGTGCACGGCGCAGACCTTCAGTTCGCGGTCACCGACGAGCACCGAGCCGCGCTTGATGCCAGCCGTGCCGCGCAGAAGGGTGTATTCCATGCGCGGCTCGTGCTGCGGGTCGAGCACCGTGGCCACCGTGCGCAGCGCCGCCTCCATCATGCCGCCGGTCACACCGAACATCAGGCCAGCGCCCGTGGCTTCGCCGAGAATCGGGTCAAAGGCCGCGTCGGGCAGCGAAGGCAGGTCGATCTCGTAGAGCTGGAGCAGATCGCCGAATTCGCGCGTGGTGAGCACGGCATCCATCTCGGGCAAACCGCTGGGCAGATGGTGTTCGGGGCGGCGGATCTCGAACTTCTTGGCCGAGCAAGGCATGACCGAAACGTTGAAGATGCGCGCGGGATCGATCCCGTTGCGCTCAGCGAAGAATGTCTTGGTCAGCACGCCGACGATCTGCTGGGGCGACTTGGTGCTCGACATGTTGGGGATGAACTCTGGGTAGAAGTGCTCCATGAACTTCACCCAGCCCGGCGAGCAACTGGTGATGAGCGGGAAGGGGCCGCCGCTCTTGAGTCGTTCCACCAGTTCGTGGCCTTCCTCCATCACGGCCATATCGGCGCCGAAGTCGGTGTCGAACACGTAGTCGAAGCCGATGCGCCGCAAGGCTGTGGGCAGCTTGCGCGTGAGCGAGATCCCGGGCGCCAGGCCGAAGACCTCGCCGATGGTGGCGCGCACGCTGGGCGCGATCTGCACCACCACCACGCGATTGGGATCTTCCAACGCGGCCTCGACCTCGCTGAGATAGCTCTTGTCGCGGATGGCGGCCACCGGGCATTTGAGCAAACACTGCCCGCACAGCACGCACACGGTTTCGACGAGATCGCGGTCGAAGGCGGGCAGCACCGTGGTGTGAAAGCCGCGGTTGACGAAGTCGAGCGCGTACACGCCCTGGACCTCGCGGCACACGCGCACGCACTTGCCGCACAGGATGCAGAAGTCAGGGTGGCGCGTGATGGCCACCGACGAGGTGTCGGGCTCATTGTGGCGTTTTTCGCCTTCGTAGCGGATGCCGTCGATCTGGTATTCGCGGCACGCCGACTGCAACTGGCAGCGGCCGTTGCGGATGCAAGTCTGGCAAGCGCGCGGATGGTTGGCGAGAATCAGCTCGATGATCACGCGGCGGGCTTCGCGCAGTTCGCGAGTGTTGGTGCGCACCACCATGCCGGGCTGGGCGCGGTACGAACACGCGGGTTCGAGTCGGGTCGAGCCGTCGGGGTTCTTCACCTCGACCACGCACATGCGGCACGCGCCCGAGGCGGTGAGCTGCGAGTCGTAGCACAGGGTGGGGACATGGGCGCCCACGGCGCGCGCGGCTTGCAGCAGCGAGCTGCCGGCCGGCACCCGGACTTCAATCCCGTTGATGGTCAGTGTGACGTCGGACATCGCTGGACCTGCCTCGCTCATGTTCGTGCCACCGCCCCGAACGGGCACACGCGCTGGCAGGCCGCGCACTTGGTGCAGCGGGCCTGATCGATGACATAGACCTTGCCCCGCTCGCCGCTGATGCAGTTGGTGGGGCAGTTGCGTTCACACAAGGTGCAACCGCGGCAGTTGTCGAGGATGCGGAAGGTGACCAGCGACTTGCACACGCCGGCCAGGCAGCGCAGGTTGCGAATGTGCGAAAGATACTCGGCCTCGAAGTAGCGCAGGGTCGAGACCACGGGATTGGGCGCGGACTGGCCCAGCCCGCAGGCGGAGGTGCGCGAGATGGCGCGGGCCAGGTGCTGCAGCTCGCCCAGGTCGCTCATCTGGCCCTTGCCGTCGGTGATGCGCTCGAGAATCTCCAGCATGCGCTTGGTGCCCTCGCGGCACGGGATGCACTTGCCGCAGGATTCGTGCTGGGTGAACCCGAGGAAGAACTTGGCGAAGGCCACCATGCAGGTTCCCGAGTCAGTCACCACCATGCCGCCCGAGCCCATCATGGCGCCCAGCGTGCGCAAGTTCTCGTAGTCGACCGGCGTGTCCAGACGATCGGCGGGAATGCAGCCGCCGGACGGTCCGCCGGTCTGCGCCGCCTTGATGGTGCTGCCGATTTCGGCGCCGCCGCCGATGACCTCGATGAGCTGCTGCAGTGACGTGCCGATGGGCACCTCGACTAGTCCAGTGTTCTTCACCTTGCCCGACAGCGAGAAGCACTTGGTGCCCGGGCTTTTGACCGTGCCCACCGAGCGATACCAGTCCACCCCGCGATCGATGATGAGCGGCACGTTGGCAAAAGTCTCGACGTTGTTCACGCAGGTCGGGTGGCCGTAGAAGCCGACCTCGGCCGGATAGGGCGGCTTGTTGCGCGCCATGCCCCGCTTGCCTTCCATACTGGAGATGAGCGCGGTCTCTTCCCCGCACACGAAGGCGCCCGCGCCCTGCACGATCTCGACGTGCACCGAGTAGCCGGTGCCGAGAATGTTGGGTCCCACCAGTCCATAGGATCGCGCTTGCTCGATGGCGATTTCCAGGCGACGCACGGCCAGGGGATACTCGGCGCGACAGTAGATGACAGCGTGGTGCGCGCCGATGGCGTAGGCGCCGATGAGCATGCCCTCCAGCACGCGATGCGGATCGCCTTCGAGCAGGCTGCGATCCATGAAGGCGCCCGGATCGCCCTCGTCAGCGTTGCACACCAACGTACGCTCGACTGGAGACTGCGTGCGCACGATGGACCACTTGCGCCCGGTGGGGAACCCGCCGCCGCCGCGCCCGCGCAAGCCGGCCGCGGTGACCAACTCGACGATCTTTTCGGGGGTGTGCTCCTTGAGCGCCCGGTACAGCGGCCGGTAGCCGCCGCGGGCGATGTACTCGTCGATGTTCTCCGGGTCGATGCGCCCGGTGTTCGACAGAACCCGGCGCTCCTGATGCTGGTAGAAAGGAATGTCGGCTTCGGTGACCTGTCCAGGGGCGTAGAGCAGCCGCTCGACGATTTGCTTGCCCACGATGTGCTTCTGCACGATCTCGGCCACGTCGGCAGGCTTCACGCGACAGTAAAAGGCGGGCAGGGGCTTCAGTTGGACGATGGGGCCCACTTCGCACAGGCCCTGGCACCCGGTTTCCACGAACTCCACGCGTTCCAGCAGGTCGCGCCGTTTGAGCTCGGTGCGGAAGGCGGTGTAAATGCCCGACTCGTTGCCCGCGTCGCAGGTCAGCCCTTTGCACAGGAAGATCTGGGCGACCGTGTTCGGGCTGGTGTGTAGTGCCAGATCGCGAAGCTCGCTGCGGTATTTGCTGCAGGCCGCATCTTCGTGGCAGCTCACGTCTTCCAGCCGGCACAAGAGGAAGTTGGGGCAGGGCGTGCCTTCGCGGTTCTTGCACTCGTCGCAGCAGCGATCGAGGAAGGTCTTGCCGCGCACCGGAGCGGCGGGCTTGGGCCGGGCGACCGGCGCGCGTTCTCGCTTGGGACTGGCCAGCAGTTTCTCCGCGATCCGGCGGGTCTGGCGCGGGGTCATGCGGCCGTGCACTTCGCCGTCGACCACGATGGCAGGCGCCACGCCACACGCGCCCACGCACGCCACCTGCTCCAGGCTGACCTTGGCGTCGGGCGTGGTTTCTCCCGGCCGGATACCCAGCACCGCAACCAATTCTTCAAGCAGGCTCTCGGAGCCCTTCACGTTGCAGGCGGTGCCGTTGCAAACCTGCACCACGTGCTGGCCGCGCGGCTTGAGGCGGAACTGCGAGTAGAAAGTCGCCACGCCGTACACGCGGGCTTCGGAGATGCGCATGTGGTCCGCGACGGCGTCGAGCGCAGCGACGGGTAGGTAGCCGTACATCTCCTGGGTACGCTGCAGGACGGCGATCAGGTTGCGGTGCTGAAGTCCGGTCCAGCCATCCAGCAGCGCGCGAAGCGGCTCCAGATCGACCGGGCTCGGAGATCGGAGTGCCTCAGGGGCCATTTGGGCGCGGACAGTAGCACCCGCGCTGGCCTCGCGCCACGTTGGCGAAAACTCCCCGGTGCCCATGGCGCGGTCGCTGTACTCTGCGCGACAGAAGGGCGCAAATGCTACAATAGCGGGCCGGGGGATTCAGCTTGTCCGCTCTCAAAGTCATTTGTCCAAAATGTGCGAAGGCTCAGGAAGTCGGCGGCGAGATTCCGGCCGGCGGCACGGACCACGTCTGTGTCCACTGCGGCACGGTCTTCAGGGTCAGACCGCCCGCTAGCCGGTTGGCTGAGGACTTGCCTGTGTCGCGCGACTCGGTCCCGCGGCCCGGGGACTTGCCTGTGTCGCGCGACTCGGTCCCGCGGCCCGGGGACTTGCCTGTGTCGCGCGACTCAGTCCCGCGGCCCGGGGACTTGCCTGTGTCGCGCGACTCAGTCCCGCGGCCTGGGGACTTGCCTGTGTCACGCGACTCAGTCCCGCGGCCTGGGGACTTGCCTGTGTCACGCGACGTAGTCCCGCGTTCCGGGGACTTGCCTGTGTCGCGCGACTCGGTCCCCCGTCCAGACGATCTTCCCCAATCAAAGAGTTGGGCACGGCCCGGGTGGATGCCCAGTTCGGACAGGGCTTCCAGCAAGACACCGCCCCTGGGGTTGGCGCTCGATCTGTCGTTGGCATCTTTGCAGGCGACCGGCCGCGGGGCGCCGCTGACCTTGGACTTGGATTCCTCACCTTCGCCTGTGTCCACTTCGGGCCCGCCTCCTTCTGGGCTGTCGCTGGACTTGGGCGGGTCGGCTGGCGCGCCGTCAGCTCCCAGTCAGGCTCCGGCCCGACCGCCGAAGCCGCCTTCCACAGCGCTGGCGGCCAAGGGGACCGCCGGGTCTGTCGCCAGCCGCAGCGGAGTCACTCCGCCGCCCATTCCCGCCTCAGCGCGCGTGGCGCCGGGAGGGGCTCCTGTCCCCACTCTGGCCCCGCTCACGCCGACCGGAGCACCAGCGCCCACTCTGGCCCCGCCTGCATCGACCGGCACGCCTGCACCCGAGCCGTCGCCTTCGGGCAGCAAGCGTTTGTCAGGCGGAGTGGACCTGGGGTTCAGTCTGGAGTTGGAGGGTGATTCGGGCTCACAGGCGGGGGCTGCGACTCTGCCATTCCCAGGCGCTCGGGTCGCCAGCGAAGGACTGGCCGAGGCGGCGGCCGCAGACCACTTGCCGGCCTTGCAGCCGGTTGCGGGGCGTGGGCGCATGCGCGGCGGCGCGTTGCGGCCCGTGGCCAAGAAGTCTGGGATTCCCAAGTGGGCCATCGCGGTCGGCGGCGCGGTGGTGGTGGCAGGTGCTGCCGCCGCCTTCTTCTTGCTGCCGTCGCGCAAGGCACCCAAGGTCGAGGATGTCCTTCAACCCATGGCGGCGGGCTTGCTCAATGACACGCCAGCGGCCTACCAAGCGGCCGAGAATCAGCTCGCGCAGGTCATCGCGCCCTTGCAGGACGAAGGCGATGCCCTGCGGTGCAAGGCCGCGGAGATAACGTTTCTCGACGTCATTGTGCATGGCGCGGATTCGTCCAAAACGGCTCATGCCGAGCAGCTCCTGCAAGCCGTCAAGCCGTCGCCCAAGCCGGTCACCGGTTTCCACCGCGCCAAGGCGTTGTTGTCCGTGGCCAAGGGCAAGCCCAAGGAAGCCGAACCCGCCCTCGGGAACGAAGGCGGGCTCCTCGAAAATCAACTGGTCGTGGCGCTGGCGCGTATGGCAGACGGGAAGGCCGCCGCTGCGGTGGAGCCGCTGCGGCGGTACCTGGCCGCCCATCCCAACGAACTGCTGGCGCAGTACACGCTGGCTCGGGCGTTGGTCGAAGCTGGCAAGCCCGAAGCGCGTTCGGAGTACGAAAAGGTTCTGAGCCGAAACCCAGAGCACTACGGCGCGGCGCTGGGCCTGGCGCGGATGGCGGAGACACCGGAACAGCGCCTGGCGGCTGCCCAGGCCCTGCTCGACAGAAAACAGCCGGCCGCCTCGCCTCACGAGCAGGCTCAAGCCGACCTTCTGTGGGGCCAGGCCGCATTGGAGATGGGACGCAGCCACGATGCTGAGGTGATGTTGCGCAAGGCCACCTCGCTGGATGCGCACCTGACACCGGCGCACCTGGCGCTGGGCGAGTCGTTGCTCTACGAGGGGCGCTATGACGAGGCGCTGACCACGCTTCAGGCGGCAGGACCGGCGCTGGAGGGGAGCCCCGCAGGCCAATTCGCCCTGGGTGGCGCGTACCTGGCCACAAAGAAGATCGAACAAGGCACGAAGCTCGTCGTTCTGGCCGCCGCGGCCGCGCCCAATGACCCAAGGGGATTTTATTGGGACGGGTTCGCCGCTGCCACAAAGCAGAGCCCTGATTTGGCCGGCGCGGAGCAGGGCTATCGCGAGGCGCTCAAGCGCGATCCCAAGTTTTTGCCCGCCTCGCTCATGTTGGCCGCGCTCCTGCAGCAGCAGAACAAGGCGCAGGAGTCCCTGACCGTTCTGCGTGCAGCCGAAGAGGCGGGAGCGCCTGCGGCCATCCTGCAGCTGGCCTGGGGCGATGCCTTGATTGTGGCGAAAGAGCCGGTCAAGGCCGAGGAGGTCTTCCGCAAAGCGCTGGATGCGAATCCCAAGTCTGCTCAGGCGCGCCTGGGCGTGGCAGCCGCCTTGCAGGCGCAGGACAAGCTCAACGAAGCCAAGACCTATCTTGAGGACACGCTCAAGGAGATGCCGGACATCCTCGGGCTGCGCGAGCGGCTGGCTACAGTCTGTCTCGCTCTTGGCCAGAAGGATGAGGCGCTAGTCCGCTATCAAGAGGAGCTTAAGGCCGGTCGGGTGACGCCGACCTTGCGCTTGGCGCTGGCGCGGTTGGCGCTTGACCTGGGTAAGTTGGAGCTTGCCCAGAGTGAGGCCAAGAAGGTCCAGGACGAGAACCCCCGCAATGCCGAGGCGGCGTACCTGCTCGCCCGCGTTCACGAGACCCGCGGCGAGTTGGGGGTGGCGCTGGCCGAATATCGGCGGGCCCTGATGTGGGAAAAGCTTCCCGCCTACAACTACGGCTACGGCCGGGTTCTCTTGAAGGTGGGCAAGGAGCAAGAGGCCTACGTCGCGCTGGACGCTGCCAGCAGCCTGCCCGAGGCCCGAATGGAACGCGGGCGCGAGTACTACCGGCACGGCGAACTGGACAAGGCCTTGGTGGACTTCAAGGAGGCCGCCACGATGCTTCCGGCATCGGCCGAGCCGCTGATTTTCCAGGGGCTCTGCTATGACAAGATGGGACAGCAACCCAAGGCCGAGGCCGCGTGGCGCGACGCGGTTCGCGTGGCCCCCGATGCCTCGGAGCCACACTACCGTCTGGGCCGGCAGGAGATGGACCACGGTCATCCCACGGCCGCCATCGATCACTTCCGCAAGGCCATTGCCAAGATCCCGGCCAATGCCTCATGGGAAAGCGAGCTGTATTTTCAACTTGGCCAAGCTGAGCTCTTGACCGGCTCCAAGTCCGGCGCGCTCGCCGCGTTCAAGAGATACGTGGAGCTAGCGCCCCCGGATGCTCCTTCGCGGCCCGAGGCCATGCGGCAGGTGACGCGTCTTTCAAGCAAGTAGTAGGGAACCTGACTTGCACATACCTATGTGCATGTGCATACTAGAGCCATGGCCAAGACGAAGCGCGTGCAGGTGCTCATGGATCCGAATGAGTTCGATGCCCTAGGCCGCGTCGCTCGATCCCACGGTACCTCGGTCGCCAGTCTGATGCGCGAAGCTGTGAGCGTCCGGTACGCGTGTACGGCCGATCGCGAACGTCGGGCCATGGCCGCGCAGCAGTTCCTGCAGCTACCCGACACGCGGTTGCCCGCATGGCGGGCACTCAAGAAGGAGATAGAGGATCGTCGTGGCCCGCGTCTTCCTTGACGCCAACGTCTTTCTCTACGCGGTGGGCGGGGAAGGTCCGCACCGACAACCGTGCCGGGATCTCCTGCAAGCCGTTGGCGACGGCGGACTCGAGGCGGTGACCAATACCGAGGTATTGCAGGAGATCCTCCACGTACGCGCTCGACGCCTGGGCATCAAAGACGCAGTCGTCGCGGTTCGCGCTGCCAGCGATCTGGTGCGCGAGGTTCTCCCGGTCAGACGAGACGATGTCCTGGAGGCGTGCAAGCTTCTCGAACGACATCACGGTCTGGGAGCACGCGATGCCCTGCACGCCGCGGTCATGAAGAACGGCTCGCTCCATCTCCTGGTCTCCGTCGACGGCGACTTCGCCGTGCTGAAGGAAATCAAATGCCTCAGCCCCACGGACGCCCTTGGCCTCACACGGCAAGCTGGCAGGTAGCGAGCGGGGATTCGATGCGATAAGAGATCCCCTGTATGAGCCTCTTGGCCTATGTCGAGACCTACGGCTGCCAGATGAATGTGGCCGATACCGAGATCGTGCTCGGTTTGCTTCAGGGGGCGGGCTATCAGCGCACCCATGATCCGGCGGCGGCCGACGTGATTCTAATCAACACCTGCGCCGTGCGTGAAAAGGCGGTGGAGCGAGTGTGGGGCCGCGCCAGCACGCTGGCGACCTACAAGGCCCGGCGCCCCAATGTGGTTCTGGGCATCACCGGTTGCATGGCGGAGCACCTGCGTGATCAGGTGCGTGCCCGGGCGCCCTTTGTTGACCTGGTGGTCGGGCCGGACGGCTACCGCCGCCTTCTTGCTCACATCGAAGAGGCGCGCGCCGGCGTGAAGATCGACGACACCGTCCTCGACCCGCACGAAACCTACCAAGGTTTGGACCCCGCGCGCGACGCAACTGGGACCGTGGTCGGCCAAATTGCCGTTCAGCGTGGTTGTGATCGGTTCTGTTCGTTCTGTGTGGTGCCCTATACCCGTGGGCGCGAGCGCGGCACTGCACCCGACGAGGTGTTGCGCCAGGCGCGCGCCCTGGTTGCAGCGGGTGGCAGAGAAGTTCGGCTGCTGGGCCAGGCTGTGACTTCCTATCGCCACGGCGACGTGGATTTCGCGAGTCTACTGCAGGCGCTGACCGGCATAGACGGGCTGGAGCGGATTCGCTTCATGTCGCCCTATCCGCTGGGGTTTTCCGAAGAAGTGATTGCGGCCATGGCCGGGTCATCCAAGATCTGCAAACACGTACACCTGCCCTTGCAGTCAGCGTCGGACACGGTGTTGGCGCGCATGAAACGGGGCTACAGCTTTGGCCAGTACCGCGACCTGGTACGCGCCTTGCGCACGGCTCTGCCTGACGTCGCCATCACCACGGACCTGCTGGTCGGCTTCTGCGGCGAGAGCGAGGAAGAGTTCGCCGACATCCTGCGCGCCTTGCCGGAGCTGCGCTTCGACAATGCCTTCACCTTCGCCTATTCGGAACGGCCTCATACCCTCGCCGCGCGCACCATGCCCGACAACGTTCCCGCCGAGGTGAAGCAGCGACGTTTGGCCCAGGTGATCGATCTGCAGAGGCAAATCACAGGCGAGATTCACGCGGCCCAGGTGGGGCGCTGCGAGCGGGTTCTACTGGAGATGCCCTCGCGCCGTTCCCCGGATGAGCTGCTGGGCCGCACCGACAGCTTCCGTTCGGTGATCGTGCCCGCAGGAGCACGAGCCAAGTTGGGCGCTTTCGTCGACGTGAGAATCGAGCGCGCCAACCCCGCCACGCTCTTCGGGAGCCCGAGCCCATGAGCCAGACGCGCATCGCGGTCAGCTTTGTCTGCATGGGCAACATTTGCCGTTCCCCCACGGCCGAGGCGGTCATGCGCCATCTCGTGCAGCAGGCCGGTCTCGACGGCGCGATCGAAATCGACAGCGCGGGCACTGGCGCCTGGCACGTGGGCGAGGCGCGCGACGAGCGCAGCCACTCGGTGGGGCAGCGGCGGGGCATGCCCCTTTCGGGCGAGGCGCGCCAGTTTCGACGATCGGACTTCGCGCGCTTCGACTATGTCCTGGCGCTCGACCGCGAGAACCTTGCCGACCTGGTCCGGCTGGCCCCGGACGCCCAGGCGCGCGCCAAGGTGCACTTGCTGCGCGAGTTCGACCGGGCCTCGCCGCCCAATTCCGACGTGCCCGATCCCTACTATGGCGGCATCGACGGATTCGAGCACGTATTCGATATCTGCGAGGCGGCATGCCGCGGCCTGCTCGATCATTTGCGGCGCACGCACAGGCTTGGGTGATGGCCGGGCACAAGCTGGAGGAGGAGGTGGCGCGCGCGCTGGGCAGCGCGGTTCGGTCGTCGTGTGCGGTGTCCGGCGGCGATATCAACAGCGCCGACGAGATGACGCTGGCCGATGGGCGGGTGGCATTCGTCAAGAGCAACTCCGTCGCTGACCCAACCATGTTCGCGGCCGAGGCGCGTGGCTTGGCCTGGCTGGCGCAGGCCCGCGCGCTACGCATTCCCCAGGTGCTGGCGGTGGGCGAGACATTCCTCGTGCTCGAACGCATCTCGGCGGCGCGACGTCGGCCGGATTTCGACGAACGGCTGGGCCGCGCTCTGGCAGCCCTGCACCGCTTCGGGGCACCGGGCTTCGGCCTGGATCACGACAACTTCATCGGGCGCCTGCCCCAGTCCAACGCGCCTGCGCCGAGTTGGCCCGACTTCTATCGCAGCCGCAGGTTGGAACCCCAGCTTCGTCTGGCGCGCGACGCCGGCCTGTGCAGTTCGGCCATGACCCGCGGATTCAACCGACTCTTCGCCATGCTGGATGAACGCGTGGGCCCGGCTGAGCCTGTGGCGCGCCTACACGGCGATCTTTGGGGCGGCAATGTGATTGGCGACGAAACCGGTGTGGCTTGCCTGATCGATCCCGCCGTGTACGGCGGCCACCGCGAGGTCGATCTGGCCATGATGCGTCTCTTTGGCGGCTTCGGACACCACGTGTTTTCCGCCTATGAGGAAGCTTGGCCGCTTTCCCCTGGCCACGAAGAACGCGTGCCGCTCTATCAGCTCTACTTCCTCATGGTTCACGTCAATCTCTTCGGCGGGCCGTATGTCGCGCAAGCCGAGCGCGCGCTTTTCGCAATGGTGTAGTCGCTTCTTTCGACCTATTGCCACAAGGTACGCAGGTGCCCTGCCATGTCCACTCGGCTGGTGACGGGGGCCTCGGGGATTGCCTCGCGACGCTGCGGGGGCGCGAATTGATCGAAGTGGCCAAGTACGCTTTCAGGAAGGAACCGGCTGCGCGGAGTATAGACATGACGATCGCCGTGGCGGCTTTGCTGACGGATGAAGAAACGCACGGGGTGGACCAGGCACAGGGTGTTCTTGGCGCGGGTCATGGCCACGTAGAGCAGACGCCGCTCTTCCTCGATCTCCTCGGCGCGACCGGTGGCCAGGTCGGACGGGATGCAACCGTCGGCTACGCTGAGCACATAGACGGTGTCCCATTCCTGTCCCTTGGCGGAATGGATGGTCGACAGGATCAAGAAGTCCTCGTCGAGGTGAGGCGGGCCGGCCAGGGCCCCGGCGCTCTCGGGTGGATCCAGGGTCAAATCAGAAAGAAAACGTTCACGCGAAGGGGCCGCGTCGGCCAGGCGTTCGATCTGATCGAGATCCGCCAGGCGCGTGCGCGCGTTGTCATACAGACGTTCCAGATGTGGTTCGTAGAACCGGCGCACCCGGGCCAATTGCCCGGGCCAAGGCGTGTTGGGATCCGTGAGCGTCTGCACCAGCTCGACCAGGGCCGGCCAGTCGGCGGCGGCCGCAGCCGGCGGCACAGCGTGGGCGATGACCTTGGCCGGGTTCTCCCGGTCAGCCAGCAGCATCTGCTGAACCCGCCCGGCCAGCACTGGCCCCATCCCGGGCAGAAGCTGCAGCACCCGGGCCGAAGCCAGGGCGTCGCGCGGATTCTCGGCCCAGCGCAGACAGGCCAGCGCGTCTTTTACATGCGCCGCCTCGAGGAATCGCAGGCCGCCGAATTTCACGAAGGGGATGTTGCGACGGCCCAGCTCGACTTCCAGGGTGTCGCTGTGATGGGCGGTGCGGAATAGCACGGCTTGCTGTTTGAGCAAGACGCCAGCCTCGCGTTGTTCCAGAATGCGATCCGCGACGAAGCTGGCCTGGGCATCCTCGTCATTCACGGTGACCAGACACGGTCGCGCTCCCCCTTTGCGCGTGCTGAAGAGATCCTTGGTGAATCGTTCAGCCGCCAGACTGATGACCGCATTGGCCGCGGCAAGAATCGGCTGGGTGGAGCGGTAGTTCTGCGCCAGGGTGAGCACAGTGGCCGGCGGCGTAAACTGTTTGGGAAAATCCAGGATATTGCGCACGGTGGCTGCGCGAAAGGCGTAGATCGACTGGGCATCGTCGCCCACCACGCACACGCCTCGTCCGTCGGGCCGCAGGCGACGCAGGATCTCGGCCTGCAACACATTGGTGTCCTGGTACTCGTCGACCAAGATGTGGTCGTAGAGGCTCGAGATGGCCTTGGCCACGCCCTCATCGCCCAGCAAGTGATACCAGTAGAGCAGGAGATCGTCGTAGTCCAGAACCTGCCGGCTGAGCTTGGCCTCCACGTAGCCGGCAAAGAGTCCACGCAAAGCGTGCTCCCATTCGAGACACCAGGGAAAGGCCCGCTCCAGACAGGCGCGCAGCGACGACTGGGTGTTCACCACGCGCGAATAGATGGCCAGGGCGGTGCCCTTGCGCGGAAAGCGCCGCTGTTGCTGGCCCAGGCCGGCTTCGGCGCGCACGGCATCGATCAAGTCGGCCGAGTCCTCGCGGTCGAGCAAGGTGAAACCCGGATCCAGCCCCACCACCTGGGCGTGCTGGCGCAACAGGCGGTTGGCCACGGCGTGGAAGGTCCCGGCCCAGGGCAAGGTTCCTTCGAAATCGCGCTGCCGCGCCGCCAGTCGCGCCGCCCGACGGGTCATCTCGACCGCAGCTCGGCGGGTGAAGGTGAGCAAGAGGATGCGCCGAGGATCCACCCCGCGTCCCATGAGCGCCGCCACCCGATGCGCCAGGGTCTGGGTCTTGCCCGACCCGGCCCCAGCAACGACCAGCAACGGCCCATCGCCATGGGCACAGGCCGCAGCCTGCGCTTCATTGAGGGGAGTTTCGCTGCGAGTTGAGGCCATTCACCTGATACTATGCAAATGTTCAGGCAGCGCAAGATCGCGATTCTCGAAGGTCATCTGGGATCCCGAGCCCGCTGCGAACGTTTCTCAACCACCCCATTCGAGGTCCCGTCCAACATGACTGCTGCCAACCCATCCAATCGACTAGAGTCAATCCAATGACCCAGATGCGCTTGCTGATGGTGCTGGCACTTTCGGGCGCGTGCGTGCGTCCGATGCCGGCCCCGGTCCCGGTCCCGCCCCCGGCTGCGGCTCCGGTCCCTGCCAAGCCATTCGCGCCGGTCCCACAGGCCAACCCGCTACTCGCGGAAATCTCCACCGCCGAGCGCGCGGCGACCGAGCATCCCGACGACGCAGAAACATGGAGCCGCCTGGCCTTGGCGCTGAGACGGGCCAACCGTCTTCAGGAGGCCGCGCGCGCGGCCTGGCGCACGGTTGAGCTGGCTTCGTCGGTAGAATCTTGGACGTTGCTCGGGAACGTGTTCATACAGGGCGGTGCGCCCAACGGCGCCATGGCCGCCTTCGAGGAGGTCAGCCAGCAGACCAACGACGGGTTTCTGGCAGCGCAAAACTTTCTCAACCTGGGCTATCACGCCTGGTGCTGGGGCATGGACGATCTTGCCATGCGCGCCTACGCGCGTGCCGACGAACTCGCCCCCGGCCATCCCCTGGTGCTGTACGACCGGACGTTGTTGTTTGCGGCTTCGGGCGAGGTGGCCAAAGCAAAGGCGGAAGCAAGCAAGCTTGGCAGCGTGGTGGATCGCGTGCTGCAGGACCGGCCGCCGCTGGAGATGGTCGAGATCCTGGAACCGATGAAGGCGCTGACAGAGTCGGTCGCCAGCGGCGAACCCGTTGCCAGGCTGCCGCCCCAGCCTGAGCCTGGACAACCTCTGCCCGACCGCTTTTTTCGGCGCAATCCCAGCCAGAGTCGAGCTCTCGATCTGGCGATTGACGAAACCTCGGAGCGCTACTACCCCATCGCGGGCTGGCACGTTCTCGCGCTCGCCCTGCCGTCGCGCTGGCGCGATAGCCTGGAGGTGAGCAAGAAGGGTCAGCCGGCCTCGGCCCGGATCCGGCTGGAGGCCGGTGGGCCACAGCCCGTACTGTGGTTGCTGACCGTTACTGAGAGCCAGCCGGTGTCCGATCTTGACCGCCTCATCGTCGAGGCGCGGCGCAATTTGCCAGGTTCGCCCACCCTGGGCGAAGTGCGTTCCTTCACCGGCCGCGGCCTGGAAGGCCGTGCCTTTGTCGCCGACGACCCTGGAGCGCGGCCCGGAGATCCCGGCGCCTTTCCCCGTGTGTGGGTGGCGGTCTTGCGCGCCAAGGGCTTTCTGGTCACAGCCACGCGTTTCTTGCGCGATCGCGATCCGGGCCTGCTCGAAGAGAGCGAGCGCATCCTGCGAGCCCTGGAGGTTCGCGATCTTACCCCGCCCGGCCGCTGACGGTTACGCTATAAGAATCCTCTCATGCCCCGGCGGCGCAAGCGCGCGTTCAGCTATCACGCAGGCGTCACCCTGGATGGCACTCAGCTCACCTGCGATGCGGCGGGGTTTGCCACCGATCTCGTGTTCCTTTCGCACGCCAAGGCGTTGGCGCCTGGGTCATCGTTCAGCCTGTCGTCGCGCCGGGCGGGGCGACGTCAACTGCTGGCCACTGAGGGCACGCTCGTGCTGCTGGGCGCAGCCGGCGAGCGCCTACGTGCGCGCACTTTGCCGGCTGGGTTCGGGCGGGCCTTCAACCTGGGTGGGCTGCGCCTTGCGCTCGTGCCTGCGGGATACTTGCCGGGCGCGGCCTCGTTGCTTTGCGAGGCCGGCGGCCGTCGACTGCTCTACGCCGGAACCATCTGCCGCGAGCGCGCTTTTGCCAGCCTTGGTGCTGCGGAGGTGCGCAGCGCAGACGCCGTGTGCTTGGACGCCACCTTCGGGGATCCGCGCTTTGTGCTGCCACCGCGCGAAGAAGCGGAAGCAACGCTGCGGCGGTTTGTGGAGGGAGCGCTGGCCGCGCGACGCGCGCCGGTCCTGCTCGTGTCGCCCTTTGGCCCGGCGCCAGCGACGGTCGAAGCGCTGCAGGCTGCCGGCATCGCCGCGCGCGCTCACAGCACCATCGTGGGGGCGCTGGCGCGCTTTGCTCAGGCTGGGGCTGCCGTGCCGACGCTGCGTCGTTTTGCGGGAAAACTGGGTGCAAACGAGGCATTGCTCTGGCCACCGGAGGCGCGCGAGGCCCCGGTCCTTGGCGCGCTCGATTCTCCAGCTTTTGCCTTTGTTTCCGGCTTCAGTGTCGAACGCACCGCCGTCGATTGCATGCGCGCTGACCAGGGCATCGCGCTATCCAACCAAGCAGGATTCGCTGATCTCGTCGCGTATCTCGAAGCGACCGGGGCGCACGAGGTCGCCTTGCACAGGGGTTTCGCGGAAACCTTCGCCGCGATCCTGCGTCCGCGCGGTTACGACGCCTACGCCATCGACCCTCCGCGCCAGATGGAGCTATTTCGTGGCTAATCTCCCTCTATCCGGTCTGGAACCGCAGATGATTCCGATCTAGAAAGACCACCGTGTTGAACCTCGGCTTCCAGGAGATCCTCGTCATTCTTTTCGTAGCGTTGATCTTCCTCGGGCCCAACATGCTCCCGGAGATCGCCTCTGGCCTTGGCAAGGCCATTCGTGAGGTGCGCAAAGCAGCCTCGGACATCAAGAACGAGATCGGGTTGGATGATGCCATCCGCGGGCCGCTGGCAGAGCTGCGCGATGCGACCATGCTGCCTCCCGAGGAGCTGAAGCGTCGTGATGAGGCCCAGGACGCCAAGCGGCGGGTCGATCGCGAGGAGCGTGAACGCAAGGCACGTGAGGAGGCTGAGCGACGGCGCATCGCTGGCGAGGAGCAAAAGCGTCGCGACGAGGAGCAAGCGGCCAAGGCGCGCGCCGAGCGAGAAGAGCAGGAGCGCAAGGCGCGCGAAGAGGCTGAGCACAAGGCACGCGAGGAGGCTGAGCGGCGGCGCGTCGAAGGCGAGGAACGAAAGCGTCGTGACGAAGAGAAAGCCGCCAAGAAACACGCCGAGAAAGAGGAACAGGAGCGCAAAGCACGCGAAGAGGCTGAACGACGGCGTATAGAAGGCGAGGAGCAGAATCGTCGCGATGAGGAGCAGGCGGTCAAGAAGCGCGCTGAACGCGAGGAACAGGAGCGCAAGGCGCGCGAGGAGACAGAGCGGCGGCGGGCCGAACGTGAAGAGCAGAAGCGTCGCGATGAGGAGCAGGCGGTCAAGAAACGCGCTGAACGCGAGGAACAGGAGCGCAAGGCGCGCGAGGAGACAGAGCGGCGGCGGGCCGAACGTGAAGAGCAGAAGCGTCGCGATGAGGAGCAGGCGGCCAAGAAACGCGCTGAACGCGAGGAGCAGGAGAGCAAAGCCCGCGAGCAGGCTGAGCAGCAGCACGCGGCCAGTGAGGCGTCTGCACGAGCGGCCAAAGCAGCAGAGGCCCGCCCCGCCGCCGGGGGGGCTGTGGTTTCGGGCGTGACCATGGTCATGAACCCGCCGCCCGACGCCAATCGGCCCCCGCTGACGCCCACGCCAGAGCTTCTTAGTTTGACACCCGAGCCCGTCTCGGTCGTGCCCCCGCCTGCTCCTGCGGGAGCGCGTCCGCCCCCTGTGCCGGCGACATCCTCGCGATCCATGGCCAGTCATTTGCCGCCCCCGCTGCCGGGCCATGCCGATGCCAAGTCAGCTCGGCCGTCCTTGCCGCCGTTGCCCCGGAAGAAAGGCTAGCGGAGCATGTCAGCACAAGAAGACGCCGGACAGTCCGACAAGACCATCGTCACGGAAACGCCCACCGACATGATGGCCGCCCAACCAGCCGTTGCACCGACGGTGGCGTCCGTGACGGACGCGTCGGCCACGGCGGCTCCCGCGACAGTTGAGACGGCCGCGGTGACGCCTGCGACGGCTGAGTGGTCGGCGTTGTCGTCAGAGATGCGCACGGACCAAAGCCCCGCGGCGGCGCCCGCGTCGTCGTCGGAGACGCGGACGGACCCACCGGCAAAGGAGGGACTGGACGGCAAGCGCATGAGCCTGCTCGAGCACCTGGGCGAGTTGCGCTCGCGCCTGCGCAACGCCGGCATCGCTTTTGTGGTGGCTATGATCGGCTCGTTCGTGCTCGTCGAGAGATACTTCGACTGGCTGACACGGCCCGTGCGCACCGGCATGAGAGCCGCTCTACCCAAGGAAGCCGGCGACAATCTCAACTTCTACGCCAAGAGCCTGACCGAGCCCTTCTGGGTCTACATGAAGCTGGCGATCATCGGCGGTCTCATCCTCGCAGGTCCCTTTGTCGTCTGGGAGCTCTGGAGGTTTGTGGCGCCAGGCCTCTACCGGAAGGAGAGGCGGCTCACCATGCTCATCATCGGTTCCACCGTGGGCTGTTTCGCCGCGGGCTCCGTGTTCGCCTACCTCGTCTTGTGCGAGCCGGCTGCCTATTTTCTGACCAAGCTACTCACCAATTTTCAGGGCGATGCGCACTTCCATCTCTCCCCCATGATCATGATGGACGAGGTGGCCAACTTTCAGATGATGACCTTGGCGGGTTGTGGCCTTGCCTTCGAACTGCCGGTTGTACTGTCGATTCTCGGTTGGATTGGGCTGATTTCCAGCCGAGGCATGCTCAAATTCAATCGTTACGCCATTGTCTTGGCTGTGGTTCTGGGCGGCGTGCTCACGCCCAGCACCGATCCCTTCACTCAGTGCCTGCTCGCGGCCCCGATTTTCTTGCTGTACAACATTTCAATTCTGGTGGTCTGGCTGATCGAGCGGGCGCGTCGTCGGCGCGACGAGGCTTTGGATCGAGGCGAGCCGCTTCCCAGCGGGTAGGATTGCTACGTTACTTTGTACCAGCCCGCCATCGCCGCGATGGACGTGGTGGCCCACACTAGGGCGATGTTTCGCAGCGAGCGGTCCCGTGACCGGCTCACCTGCTCATCCAACTCGTCAAACTGGTGCAAGATCTCCTCGGTGCCTGGCTGGCGCGAAAGCACCTCCTGTCGCACACGGAGTTCGCGGGCGTCGGCAGAGCCGGGGCCGAAAGCGTAGTAGGCCGCCGGAAGCAAGCCCAGCAGGAATGCCACGGCCAGGCCGATGAAGGCCCGCTTGGCCGGCTGATTGCGCAGATTAGCCACCTTGAGGCTCGCGGGAGCGTTGCGGCTCTCGAACCCCATGGCCACCTCGCGGGCCGTCGACATGCACTTGCGACAGCCCGAAGCCTTGGTCTTGTCGTAGTACAGGCCGTGCTGTGCGCACCGGACCAGGTTCCGATTCCCGGGATCCTCGTCCATGGCGACACCCGAAGCTTCCGTGGCGCCGATGTCGCGCAGGCTCCCCGCGGACGGCGTGCCTCGAACTGGCACGATGTCATCGGAGGGACGCGTGGCATCGCCGCGCGCCAGTTCGAGCCTGGGCCCCGACGAGACATCGGCGTGGAAGGCATCAGTGCCGGGCGCGGGGCTGTTGTACTGGCTGGCCGGCGGCGGTGTACGCGCGGCGCGCGAACGTCCGATGGGCGACCCAGCGGGCGGCGGCGCCAGCCATGTCCCACTGCCTGGCCCCGACAGTGCCGGATTCGAGGCAGGGCGTCCTGCGAAGGGGTCGGTCCCTACAAGACCCTGGCTGGCGCCAGGCTGGGAGCCTGCAGCCTTACCAGGCTGCAGCGGCGCACCACCGGTCACAGAGGGATCGGGTGGCGCAACCAGAGGCGGCCCAAAGCCTGGAGAAGCCGCGGCCATTCCCGACGGAACAGAAACCGGGGCAGGGGTCGCAGCCGGGCGGTCGGCTCGGGACATGGTCATGGCCGGCGACATGGGCGCGCCAAGGCCTCGCCCCGCCGGGGAAGACATTTGCGACGAAGCCCGCGGCGGGCCGGCAGCAGGCCGTATGACGGTGACCGCGCCCATGACCTGAAGCTGACGCACCAGAGTCTGCGCTTGAGCTTGCTCCAGGCTTTGACCCGCGCGCAGGTTCTTGGCGGAGATCGCCTTGGCCACGGTGGCCAGCGGGACACCATGCTTCGCCGAAAGCGCGGAAGCCAGGCGTGTCTCTCCAGCAGGGCTGGGATCGGCCGAACCCACCACGAACACGTCAAAGAGCTGACCAGCCATGCTGCCAGTATATCGGGCCTTCAAGGGCTGCCAAGTTGCGCAGACGCATGCAGGTGAAAAAAAATTTGACGGCGCAAGTAGGATCTCCAGGATGGGAACATGGCAGTGGCAGTCGCGCACGCCTCGTCCTCGGGAAGCAGCTCTGTGCCCTTTCCGGTCGCGGTTGCCGTTTTGGCTCGTCGCGTGTCGGTGGTCCCAGGTATGGAGACACGGCGATTTCGACCAGTCCGACGTCTGCCAGAGCTGCCGCTGGACGATGCCATACCGGCGCGCAGTCGTATCGTCTTGCGCGGCGGCGCGGTGTGCTTGCGGTAGCACCCCAGTAGCTTAGGGGCGATCGCGCCGCTTGAGAAAACCGTAGGTCGTGGGCCGTGGCCCCGGGATCACGGCCTTCACCCACTGGTAGCCCGGCGGAATCCAAGCTTGTTCCTCGACGCAGGGACTCGGCAGACAGTACCTGTGTGTGATGAGGGTGGGGTTGCGCGATAGCATGTACTGGTCACTGCCCCATTTCTGGTGACCGGGTCGATCGGACGCGCTCATGTGCGGGTCATGGGCGATGTGCGCATCGACCAAGCCGAAGACATCGTAGGCGGGGATGCCGGAGTAGTACGGGATCACGCCCGCCCCTCCCACGGTCATCAGGTCGTCGGGGCGCGCGTTCTTGGCGAACCATTGTCCGATGGGAATGCGATCCTCGGCGTATTTCTTCAGGTAGCCCGGAGTGTCGATTCCGTTGTCAGCGCCGATGAAAGTGACGGCCACCCGACTCACGCGCAGGCTGCCTGCTACGAAAGCGACCGCCAGAGCCGCGCCGGCCGCCGCCAGCACGGGCCTGCCCACGGCCGGCCGCAGACGTTGGGCTAGCCGACGGATCGACTCCTGCACGACCACGGCACCCAGAGGCACCACCGGCAAGATAAAGCGGTACAGGCCCATGAAGTCTCCCCCCACCTTGACCACGTAGGCAGCAAACGCCAGCCACACCAAACCCGTCAATCGCCAGAGATCACGGCGGGGCTGGTCGGTTGCGGCTGGCCTGCCGAGCAAGGCCAGTAGCAAGAAGAAGGGCACGCCGTAGTCCTCGGCAAAGCGGCGTAGGTAGTATCCGCCCCGAATCAAGGTGCCGGCGCCCCCTGACGACTTCACGTAGAACGTGTTGGGGAAGGGCCAGCCGTAGTAGCGCCAGCGCCAGGCGAAGTAGGGTACGAAGAGCGCGGCAAAGAGTATGAGCCACGCCCATTCGCCACGGCGTGGACGGAAACGGCGTTCGCGACCGATCGCCGTGAGCAGACGGAAGAAACCGCCCAACCCAAAGAAAAGCAGTCCCTCAGGCCGAGTCATGGCGGCCAAGGCAAATGCCGCTGCGCTGGCAAAGCCGCGCTTTGAGGACATCTCGGCCAGCAACAAGTCGAATCCTAGGAAAGACAGGAAGGTGAAGAGCTGCGTCTCCAGCCCGCCCGTGCACCAGCAGGCAAAGGCGCCCATCGAGGCGAGCAGAGCAGGCGCTACTAGGTGCCAGGCCGAGGGACGCTGGCCCGACAGGCGCAGCGACATGCGCACCACCAGGGCCAAGGTGCCGACCCCAAACGCCACGCCGAGAAAGCGCGACGTCGCAACCGGGCCGAGGCCCAGCTTGATTCCCGCGGCCAGCAACACGGTCCACAGAAAGTTGGTGAAGCCTTCCACGCGCTCGCCCAGGTTGAACACCAGTTGACCATGCTCGGCCAGGTTGGCGGCGTAGCGAAAGGAGATGTAGGCGTCGTCGGTTATGAAGTCGAAGAACTGCACATGCGGCAGAAGCACCGCCGTGGCGGCCAGCGCGGGCCAGTAGCGTCGGAGGACGGCAAACATTGGTTGGCGGGGGTTCTAACCCGCTCGTCTAGCCAAAGGTACCGCCATTCCACCCCCACATAGCGCCGTCGGCGTTGGTGAACTCGATGTAGATGCGTTTTTCGGGCACGCCAAACCCAGTTGAAAGCTCCTGGCACAGAATCTTGGAAAGATTCTCCGCCTGGTCGGGCGACAAGGTGCCCACGTTCTTCAGCTCCGCGTAGCAGGCGGGTGCGCTGCTGCCGCCGAAACTCATCTCTGCGCGGGCGGCCAGGCTGATCATGACGTAGCTCTCGGGTTTGCCGAGAACACGCGCCACCAACGCAGACAGACCCTTCAATAGTTGCGCGCGCTTGTGTTCGTCCGATGGATGGGCCGATGTGAAAACCTGGAGCAAAGGCATGGACGCATCCTAGTCCAAACCGGGGCGCGCCGAAACCGGCGTCGAGATCCAGAGCGGCACTACTCGATGCTCAGCCCTGTCGCGATGGCCGCCCCTGACTGGCAATGCTACCCGACCGCGGCTAGGGCGGCTTGTAGCTGGTCGCGGGCGTGCGATTGCCCCTTGCGCTCACATTGATCAATTCCCCTGCGCAAGAGATCCTGGGCTTCCTGGTTCCGGCCCAAACTGACCAGGGTGTCGGCCGCCGGAGCGTAAGCTGCGATGTAGTCGGGGTGGCCATGCAGCAGCGCCTCGAAAACCGGCCACGCCTCCTGCAACTGGCCCTGCGTCCGCAATTCCATGGCTAGGCCATAGTGCACAAAGGGATTAACTGTCCCCTGCGCCACAAGCACCCGCAGCGTTTCCAGGCGCGACGGCATCACGCCCGTCAGGAGACCGATGGTCGCGCTGGCCCCGGAACCTCGCCGTCTAGGTCACAGCCGACGATGCGGTTGTGGTTGTCCACCCGAACCACAGTCGGCCTCCAGTTCCGCGCCTCAGTTTCGTCCGCGGCCTCGGCAAAGGTGGCGATGATTGCCGTGTCGCCAGGTTGGGCGTGGCGGGCAGCAGCTCCGTTGACGCAGACAATACCGGAACCAGCCTTGCCGGGCAGGGCGTAGGTCTCGATGCGGCTGCCGTTGGTCACGTTCCAGATGCGAACCTGCTCGTAGGGCAGGATATTCGCGGCACGCATCAGGGTCTCGTCGATCGTGACCGAACCCTCGTACGCCAAGTCGGCATGGGTGACAGTCACCCGGTGCAGCTTGGATTTGAACATCGTTCGCTTCATCAAGCACTCCGTCCCGGCCGGTTCCCCGGTCCAGGCAGTTTCATCAATCCTGGACCAAAGTAACGCGGAGTCAAATCGCTTTCGCGTTGACCGTCGCAAGGCCTTGTCTCAATGTCGAAGCACGCGGTCTCCGATAGAAGAAGTGAGAACCAGTGACGCACAAGCCATTCAAGCGTTTTATCGGGATCGACCTCGGAGGCGGCAGGGGCAAGAAGACTGCCCTGGCCGTGCTTGACCGAAGCAAGGGCGGCGTGACTGTCACAGCCCTGCATCCCCGTCCCGACGAGCCGCCGCTCTATGATTCCGCGCTGCTCGCGGCCGTGCGTGAGAGCGGCGAGGGTGCTGTGGTCTGTGTAGACGCGCCCCTGACTCTGCCACCCTGCGTACGGTGCGATGTGGCCTGCTGTCCCGGCCAGCAGAGCTGCACCGACGCCGAAGTGGTCACTTTGCGCCGCCTGTTCGGGCTCGGCGTGGGCCGCCGAGGCAAGCCTGCATTCACGCCCTACACCCAGCGGGCCACCGAGGCGTACCTTGTGCGAAGACGGGGAATCCTGCCGCGCGAAGCTTTGGGCCAGGGAATGGGTCCGCTGACGGCGCGCGCTAGCTTTTTGGTGCGCGCACTGGCCGATCGGTTCACTCTCAACGACAGCCTGATCGAGGTCTTCCCGCGCGCCACACTTGAGTTGCTTGGTTTTCGTGATCCGTACAAGAAGCGAGTCGACAGGCGCATCGAGATCCTGGCCCGGCTGCGTGACTTGAGCTTCGCGCCCGGCGTCTGGCGTGAAGAGTGTCGCCAAAGCGATCACATCTTCGACGCCGTCATTGGCGCGTACACAGGCTACCTGCGCGGCCGTGATGGCTGGACGGTGTCGCCTGAAGTCGCGTCCCTCTTGCCGACCGCAGGTTGGATCTGGGTTCCACCCGGAGAGACGGAGACGGCGGCAACATCCCGCGCCGCCGCCGACTAAAGAGATCTCTATTCGGCCGTGCTGCCTTCTTCGGGTGTGTCGTGGTCCAAGTCGGCAGGATCGTGGCTGTCGTGGTTTGCAGAGGAAAGTCCGGAAGGTGACTGTCCTGCGCCCGAGCCCAGCAGCAGAGCCGTGCCGCGTTCGCGGAGGAACTGGAGAAACACCAGTGCCGTGGGCAACTCGGCGGCTGGTATCTCGTCGAGCAGGTCACGCGCTTGACGCCGCAGGATCTCGCCCGGAGCCTCTCCGGTGTGAGTGAGCCGCGGCACATCGGCCGTCTCTTCGTGTGCAGTCACCTGACCCCAGGGTGGAGGATTCGCCACCTGGATCTGCATGTGCTCGATCCAGGTTTGGATGTGCAGGTGGAGAAGCTCCGAGCGATGGGCGAACCAGCGCTCGCGTTCAGCGGGGAAGGCCAGCAAGACGTCCTTGAACCGACGAAATGCCCCCTTGCCGTCGATGGCAACCAGCAATCGCTCGCGCAGGGCCTGATCCTGTACCACGCCGACGAACCGTTCCATCCAGCGGTACTGCTCGCGTGACGACGCGGGATCGACCCGAACGAACCGGTCCGGATTGTTGGCCACCTTGGCCCGCCGGGCCGCGGCGTCAGGCTCGCCTTCCACAATCGAAAGCAGGTCGCCGTTCTCCAGGTCAAGAAAACTCTCCTGCTCTGGAGAATTGCGCTCGAAGGCGATCTCCAGATCGCTCCAATTGATGGTAACTGGCGGCATGGCTAGGTACTCCTCTGGCGCCCCCCTCCCAACGGAGTGCGCAGAAAGATAGAAAAACGATTCTAGCCTAGAATCATGGTCTTCAGTTTGCAATGTCTTTGGCTGGGCCGAAGCCTGCCCTGGCCTCCCCTTGACACGCGGGAGTTGGTCTATAAAACTACCTCTTCGACTTTTATCGGAGTTCCCGTGGCACGAGTCACCGTCGAAGATTGCCTGGACAAGGTTTCCAATCGGTTCGCCCTGGTCATCCTGGCCGCAGAGAGAGCGCGTCAGATCTCAGGAGGCGCCAGACCGTTGGTGAGGTGCGACAACAAGCCGGGCGTGGCGGCCTTGCGCGAGATTGCGCAAGGGCAGGTGCGTTTCAATGAGTCCGTCGAGGGTACCATCAGGCAGTATCTGGGCGAGATCCGCGGGCGTGATGCCCGTCCCGAGCGCAGCGCTGGCAGGCAGTAGCTACCTGCCGCGACGGACGCTGACGGCGAATCGATCGGGCATGGTGGCGCCTCTGCCCACCCCGCTGAATTGCGTGGCCATGAACTTATCCATGCGCGAAAGGCGCGCGCTCATGGGCATCTCAGGATGGGCGCTGGCCATGCGGCCAATCAGACGTGACATACCTCGCGGGTCGTAGCCGGCACGATGAAGCAGGACCGTGCCCATCAGGTCCGCTTCAATCTCATACTTCTCGAGGCGCGGCTTGTTCACCACGGCATAGGCTTGTTCCGCAAACTCGTCGAGATCGTCTTCGACAGCGTCGCGGCTGGTTTCCGAATCAAGCTCGTCCATGGCATTGTCGGCACGCAGACGGGTGGCTTGCACCTTCATCTCGCGCAGACCGTGCCGGCGCACCACGTGGATGATCTCGTGGGCGATCAACCCGGCTAGCTCGGCTTCATCGCGGCACAGGGACAGCAACCCGCGCGACAGGAAGATGTAGCCACCCGGAACGGCAAAGCTGCCCACGCCATCGCTGTCGAGGATATAGACCGAGAAATAGGTGTCGTAGAAGGCTGTCTCGCTGAGCAAATTCGTGGCGATGAGGTTGGCGTACCTTTGCAGGAGAGGGTCGCGCACCAGACCGGTGGCGGCCACACGTGCGGCCACCGCCAGTCCCACGGCGGTTTCGCGCGGCCCGATGTCGTAGCCCTGCTTGCTGATGGTCTTGTCCTCGGCTGCCCCGAGCGCCACCGCGCCGGAACGATAGGGCAGAAGCAGCGCGCGAAAAGCCCAGAACTCCGTCGCACTGAAGAACGGCCCTTGCTGGGCGTAGAAGCTGTCCAAGGCCCCACGCTGCACGTTCTTGATTTGTCCGGCGAAGCCCTTGACCGCTGCACCCACGGTCCCGCGCGAGGCGCGCGCGTCGGACCATTCCTTGCTCATGGCTTCCAGCGTTCCCGTCTGCTGCTTTTCATCCAGGCTGGCCTCGGCCAGCCAGCCAATCTTGCTCTCGGCCTGCACGCGCAGCCAGCGGTCCTTCTCTTCCAGCTTTCTCACCTTGGTGTTGACCGGAAGGTTGGCCACCACGGGAAAGAAAGTGCCTGGTCCTTCGCGAAGCTGATTGTTGGATCGTTTCGTGTAGAGGTCAGTCGCCCAAGCGGCCACTGGAATCGCCACGACCAGCCCGATGGCAAGAACTCTGTAGGACAGCCTCATGGTGAGCCAAGCGTATCACTGCGGCGCAATCTGGGAGATTAGATCGTGACTTGGATTTGCCCCGCGGCCCGGGACAGGGAAGAATCCAGGCTCGGGAGGATCCATGATTCGTTGTAGGTTCACGCTGATGACTGTGTTGCTCACCACAACCGTCCTATCCGCCCAGGCTGCCCCCAACGGGAGCGCGCCCACCCCGCCGGCCCCATCTGTGGCCGCCGAGGGCGCGGCCCCGCCCATCCCGAGCAAGGTGACCACGGTGGAAGGAATCACCGAGTTTCGCCTGCCCAATGGGCTGCGCGTGTTGCTTTTCCCCGATCCCACCAAACCGACCGTCCTGGTCAACGTGACCTACCTGGTGGGCTCGCGGGTCGAGGGCTACGGCGAGACCGGCATGGCCCACCTGCTTGAGCACATGCTGTTCAAGGGCACGCCCAGCCGGCCCGACATCTGGAAGCTGCTGCAATCCAAGGGCGCCAACTTCAACGGCAGCACCTGGTGGGATCGCACCAACTACTTCGAAGAGCTGCCCGCCTCGTCGGAAAGCCTGGAATTCGCGCTGGCCCTGGAGGCCGACCGGATGGTCCACAGCAAGATCGCTGCCGAGGATCTGGCCAAGGAATTCTCGGTGGTGCGCAACGAGTTCGAGATGGGTGAGAACAACCCGGCGAACGTGCTGGAAGACAAGATGATGGCGACGGCCTTCCAATGGCACAACTACGGCAAGTCGACCATCGGCTCGCGCAGCGACATCGAGCGTGTTCCCGTCGGCAGCCTGCGCGCTTTCTATCGCAAGTACTACCAGCCCGACAACGCCATCCTGATTGTGGCCGGCAAGTTCGACCACGCCCAGACCCTCCAACTGGTGGGCAAGTACTTTGGTCCCATCCCGCGCCCATCGCGCATGCTGCAGCCCACCTGGACGGTCGAGCCGGTGCAGGACGGCGAGCGCCAAGTGACCTTGCGCCGCACCGGTGACGTGGCGCTGGTGTCCCTCGTGTATCACGGAGTGGCGGGCGCGGACCCTGACCGCATGACCGAAGATGCCATTGCCGACATTCTAACCAACAAGCCCAGCGGCCGTCTGTACAAGGCGCTGGTGAGCAAGGGCCTGGCCAGCGAGGTGAGCGGCAACGTCTACCCCATGGCCGAGCCAGGCGTCATCCTGCTGTCGGCCAAGGTGAGCGCGGACGTGGCGCCCGAGAAGGTGCGCGACATCATGATCCGCATCGTCGAGGGCCTGGCCGGAAGCAAGGTGACCAAGGAGGAAGTGGAACGCTGGCGCGCGGGCTGGATGAAAGACTTCGACCTGAACCTGACCGAGACGGCGCGCACCGGCGTGCTGCTCTCGGAGTACGCGGCCATGGGCGACTGGCGTTTGCTCTTCCTGGCGCGCGACCGGGTCAAGGCGGTGACTTCGCTCGACGTGGAACGGGTGGCACGCGCCTATCTCAAACAGTCCAACCGTACCCTGGGCCTCTTCTTGCCTGACAAGACGCCCGACCGCGCGCCGCTGGCACAGACACCCGACGTGGAGGCCCTGATCAAAGACTACAAGGGCAGCGCCACGGTGGCCGAGGGCGAGGCATTTCTCGCCACCGTCGAGAACGTCGAGAAACGGACCACTCGGACAGACCTAGCCGACGGGCTCAAACTGGCTCTTCTGCCCAAGAAGACCAAGGGTGGATCGGTTCGTCTGGTGCTTACCGTACGCTTCGGCAGCGAGCAAGACGTCAAGGGCAAGACCACCGCCGCGGCTGTGCTGCCCAGCATGTTGATGCGCGGAACCAAGAAGCACAGCTTCCAACAGATCAAAGATCAGCTCGATCAGCTCCGCGCCGAAGCGGATTTCAGTGGGGGTCATTCGTCTCCCGGCATGGTGAATGTCAGCCAGATGCGGGTGAAGACCACTCGCGAGAATCTGCCCGCGGTGCTGGATCTGGTGATTGAGATCCTGCGCGAGCCGGCGTTTGCCAAGAGCGAGCTGGAATCCCTGCGCAAGGAGATGCTGGCGGGTCTCGAGGAGCAACTGCAGGATCCGCGCGCCAACGGCCAGGTGGTCTTGATGCAGAAGCTGTTCCCCTTTGCCAAGGACGACGTTCGCTACGTGCCCAGCGTGAAGGAAAGCATCGAGCGCGTGCGCAAGGTGCAGGCGCCGGAACTGGCCCGCATGCACAAGGCGCTTTGGGGCATGAGTGCCGCGCAGCTTGCCGTGGTGGGCGACTTCGACCCAGCCACGGTCAAGGCGCAGATCGAGAAGGATCTGGGCGCCTGGAAATCGCCTAGCCCTTACCGGCGGATCGCGCTCACATTCCGCGCCAACGCGCCCGCCGACGAAATCATCGATACCCCGGACAAGGAAATGGCCTTCGTCATCATGGGCAGCACCTTGCCGGTGCGCGATGACGATGCTGCGTATCCCGCGCTGACCATGCTCAACTACATGCTGGGCGGCAGCCCGACATCACGCCTTTTCGATCGTCTGCGCCAGAAAGAAGGCCTATCCTATGGCGCCGGCTCGCGCATCTTCGCCCATCCCATCGACGTGAGCGGGCATTTCCTGGCCTGGGCCATTTGTGCGCCCCAGAACATGGACAAGAGCCTGGCGGCCATGCAGGAGGAGATTCGCAAGCTGGTCAGGGACGGTATCGGCGCGAAAGAGCTGGACGAAGCCAAGAAGAGCTACGCCAAGAACTGGGACAGCCGCATGGCCGACGACGAATTCGTCTCGTCCGAGCTGGCGCAGGGCCTGTTTCTGGAACGCACGTTCACGTACTGGCGCGACCTCAACGACAAGATTCAGAAACTGACCCCGGCCGAGATCAATGCGGCGGCGCAGAAGTTCATCAAGCCCGACGGGCTGGTGATGGTGAGGGCAGGGGATCTTGCCAAGCGAAAATAGACGGCGAAAGCGGATCACAGGGCTTGCAGATGCCGAACAAAACCCTCGGCAAAGTAGAACACCAGCATCAGCCGGCCCAGCGAGATGGTCTCGCCGCCCATGAGCCGGCGTGGCTTCTGCGGCACGAGTGACACGCCATCCACGATGGTTCCGTTGGTCGAGCCCATGTCGGTGAGCCGAAATTCGCCGTTCACCCGTGCGATGATGCAGTGTCTCTTCGAAACCGAATACTCGGGGATGGCGATATCGTTCTCTGACGTTCGCCCCACGCTGATCGGTCCCGGCATCGAGTTGTGCGGCTTGACCACCGGGAAGACCCGTCCGGTCAGTCGCGTACAGGCAAAGGTCCCTTCGTTGAGGTTGACCACGCTCGTGCCTTCGCTCGATGCGGTGGGGTTGATCTCGCCCGCCATGCCCAGGGTCACCAGGACAGGCTGGAAATAGGCACGCTGAAAACCTGCAGGGCCGAGACGCTGCAATTCGTCTTTGTAGTCGATGGCGTAGGTCAGCATCCCAAGGCCGTTGCTGTGGCCAATCGCGGTGGCCACGAATCCAGTGTCTCACGTCATGTACCGCCCTGCCACCCGGCAGGTCAAGGTCTTGCCGTCGCCGCGACTGGCTCCTCGCGGCTGTTCGTGCCGTGCTATCTTCACCGCCTGACTCGATTCGCGCCAAGTCTCACGAAATGATCGCACCGGTTGCAATTCTGGCGGGAGGTCTAGCCACCCGGCTCCGTCCCATCACTGAGACAATTCCCAAGTCCCTGGTGGACGTGTGCGGTGAGCCCTTCATCGCCCACCAGCTCAAGTTGCTGCGATCCAACGGAATCGATGATGTGGTGCTGTGTGTGGGGTACCGGGGCGAGCAGATCGCGCAGGTAGTCGGGCCTGGCGCCGCCTTTGGCCTGCGCGTGCGCTACGCCTTTGACGGGGAACAGCTTCTGGGGACCGGCGGGGCCGTGCGTCGGGCGCTCGCCATGCTGGGCGACGAGTTCTTCGTGCTGTACGGCGATTCGTACCTGCCCTGCGACTATCGGGCTGTTCTCAGCAGCTTTCGCGCCTCGGGCAAGCTTGCCTTGATGACGGTCTTTCGCAACGAAGGCCAGTACGACACGAGCAACGTGCAGTACGACGCCGGGACCATCCGGCGGTATGACAAGTCCGAGCGTTCTCCGGCGATGCATCACATCGACTACGGTCTGGGCGTGTTTCGGCGTGAGGCGTTCGCAGACCTGCCGGATGGAGCTCGTCTGGACCTGGCCAAGCTCTACCAAACCTTGCTAGCCAAGGGGCAACTGGCAGGCTATGAGGTAGCAGAGCGGTTCTACGAAATCGGTTCCGTCGTCGGGCTGGAGGAGTTCCGCCTGCTGATGGAAACCAAACGGGCCACAAAGCCATGACATTCACCGATCAGTTTCTTGACGAAGCTTCTGCCGTTGTTCGCGGTCTCGACCGACCTGGGATCGAGGCGCTGGTGGACGCTCTTGCCTCGATGCGGGAGCGGGGCGGAAGGTTGTTCATCCTGGGCGTGGGCGGGAGCGCAGCCAATGCATCGCATGCGGTCAACGATTTCCGCAAACTGACCGGGATGGAAGCCTACGCGCCCACTGACAACGTGAGCGAGCTGACGGCGCGAACCAACGACGAGGGATGGGAGAGCGTTTTTGCGGCCTGGCTACGCACCAGCCGGTTGCAGGCGGCTGACATGATTTTGGTGCTCTCGGTCGGCGGAGGAGATCTGGAGAAGAACGTGAGTTCGAACTTGGTGTCGGCCCTGCAATACGCCAAGCAGGTGGGCGCGACCGTGGGTGGCATCGTGGGACGCAATGGCGGCTACACCGCCAAGGTGGCCGACGCGTGCGTGGTCGTTCCGACGGTGAATGCCGCCCATGTCACGCCACACACCGAGGCGTTTCAAGCGGTGGTTTGGCATCTTTTGGTTTCGCATCCCAAGCTGAAGGCAGCCAGCACCAAGTGGGAAGGGTTGCCATGACCGAGCGTGCCGCTCTCTTCCTGGATCGGGATGGAGTGGTATGTCGGGCGCTGGTTCGAGGTAACAAGCCGTTCCCCCCACGATCCCTGCAGGAACTCGACATCCTGCCGGGGGTCAAAGAGGCGCTGCAGAAGGCTGGGGCGCAGAAGCTGGTTCGCATCATCGTCACCAACCAACCCGACGTTGCCCGCGGAACGCTGGCGCGCGAAGTGGTCGAAGCCATGCACGACCGGCTGCGCTCCGAGTTGGAGATCGATGATGTGCTGGTGTGCTGGCATGACGACGCCGACGGATGTGCGTGCCGCAAGCCGAAGCCCGGCTTGTTGCTGGAAGGGGCCGAGCGGCACGGGGTGGATCTGGCCAAGAGTTTCATGGTCGGAGACAGGTGGCGGGACGTGGAGGCCGGCGCGCGGGCCGGGTGTCGTACTGTCTGGATTGACTGCGGCTACGATGAAAAGAGCCCATCCACGCCGCCGGACCACCGGTGTCACAGCCTGGCCGAGGCCGTGGAGTGGATGGGCGCGAGCGCACAAAGGTGACCGACATGGAACCGAATCTGGATTCCCTCAAGATCAAAATCTTCGGCGACGGGGCCGACCGTAAGGCGATGGTGGACCTCTATCGCAATCCACGCATCAAGGGCTTCACCACCAATCCCACGCTCATGCGCAAGGACGGGGTAGGCGACTACGAGCGATTCGCTCGCGAAGTCCTCGACGTGATCCGCGATCGGCCGATCTCGTTCGAGGTGCTCTCCGACGACATGGACGATATGGAACGGCAAGCGCGCAAGATCGCTTCATGGGGCGAGAACGCGAACGTGAAGATCCCCATCACCAACACCCGGAGGGTTTCTTCGATGCCGCTCGTTGGGCGCCTGGCGCGCGATGGAATCAAGGTGAACGTCACCGGGGTGACCACGCTCGATCAGGTGACGGCCGCTGGGGAGGCCTTGGCGCAGGGCCGTGCCTTTTCCATCGTCTCGGTTTTCGGGGGGCGCATCGCAGACACAGGAAGGGATCCGGTTCCCATGATGGCTGCGGCTGCGCAAACGCTACGTCCCCTGGCCCACGTGGAGTTGCTGTGGGCCAGTCCGCGCGAGTTGCTCAACATCTTTCAGGCTGACGCCGTTGGCTGCCACATCATCACGGTCACCGCTGACATTCTCAAGAAGCTGCCCCTGGTGGGCAAAGATCTGGACCAGTACTCGCTGGAGACGGTGCAGATGTTTCGCGACGATGCGGTCAAGGCCGGCTACGTCCTGTAGAGAGAAGCGCGGCCTGGCAGCCGTGTCGGGCGTCGGAAAATAAGAAAAGCCGAGGAGTGGGGATGCGATCCACTCCTCGGCTTAGGCGGGACTTATCGGGCAACACCGCCAATGGTGGTGGTCTGTCCGCCGTTTAGTTAGGGGCAGCCACTCACAAGGATGGGTCATCGCTGTTCCCCCAAACGGAGACTTCTAGAACGCGAACCCGAAACGCAAGGCGGCAGAAGGCCGCCAACGCCAGGGTGTCCACAACACACTTGTCGCATCAGAACGGGCGACCAAGTACCGCGTGGCCAGAAGATCCATGTCAACGCCAATGCGCACGGACACGACTGCAGCCCCAAAAGCATGCTCAAGCGTGGCCATGGCGACGAGCAGGGGATCCGTCGCCCAGAAGGCGGGCTGTGCGCCGTTGCCCCTTGGAGTCACACGGGTCGCATCCACTCCCGCTCCCAATCCAAAAGACGCAGAGAGGTGCGAAGTGATGGCCGTTGGAAATCCCGCGATGAAGCGGATTCCGGACGACAGTAGGCGCATGTCCACATCGCCGCGGGTTACGGCCAGGGGCAATTGCTGCAACAGGGTCACGCCCAGGCGGAGACGCAGCCACCGCCGTTCGGCGCTCAGTTCCGGACCTTGCGCGAGGGCATCAGTCGAGAGCATGGTCCCTGAGTAGCCGGCCGTGATCGTCCATGTGGATTCCGATTCCAATGCCGGTTCCGATTCCGGTGCCGGTTCTGGCTTCGGTGCCGGTTCCGGCTTCGGTTCCAGTGCCGGTTTCGGTGTCGGTGTCGGTGCCGCTTCCGGTGCGGGCGCAGGCGCCAAAGATCGTTCAAACTCGTCGCGACTCACCCCCAGGGCTCGTCCTTTCAAGATGGCCTCCACCGAGCTGTCCACCACAAGGCGGATCAGCTCCAGCTCGACCGCGTCCGGATCCGCGCGGACCGCCAGCGGGCGCACATAGACGAGCCCACTTCGCGCGTCCAGGAGGTACATCGTGGGTTGGTCTGCCGTCAGGTCTAGCCACAGGTACGCGAGCGGTCCGGCGGCAGAGCGGTCAAGGGGATGGCGGGCGACGTCGAGTGGATCGATCCGGGCCGCGCTGACCGCGACGAGGTCCACTCCTTGGCTGTCGAGTGAAGCGCGAAGCGCGGCGAGAATCCTTTCGATTGCCGCCGGGTCGCTGGCCAGCACGGCGTTGACGCGCTCCCTTTCTGCTGCCGTTCCCACTCGCGGCAGCGCGAGCGCGGCGACCAACAAGAGAAACAAAGCGAACCGCCCAAGGCGTTCGGGCCATGGCGCAGTTGCAACGCCGTTCTTCCGACCGCTCACGCCCAAACCGTTCTCAGCGAGAATGCTCGATGCCTGCTGCCGCTTCTTGCGGGCGCTGCATCTGGGACAACCGCTCTTTGGCTTGGCTGGCGTAGACCGTTCCGGGGTATGAATCGAGCACCTTCTGCCAGGTTTCGCGTTCAGCAGAAACGCGGCCCATCTGTCCCAGCGCCGTCGCTCGGCCAGCCAGCGCAACTTCTGGTGCCTCGCCCCGATGCGCTAGGTGTTGGTCGAATTGCGCGAGGGCCTGCGCAGGGCGCCCGCGGTCGAGCAGCATGCGGCCAGCCACGGCAAACGAGATCCGGCTTTCGCGGGTCGAGGGGAAGAGCTGCTGCAGCTTGCGGAAAACAGCGATGGCTTCGTCGATCCTGTTGCGGTCGCGCAAAGCGGAGGCCTGCTCGAAAAGCGAGGCTGCGCTGGGCCGCATGCGCAGCGTCCGAGCCGGGCTGGCTGTCTCGTCCACTAGTTCAGCCTGCAAAGACGACGGCGCCTCCGACAGAGCCACCGCTGGCCGGGGATGTGCTGATGTCCGCGCGACAGGCCGTACCATGGTTGCCTGAGCTGGGATCGGCTCGCTGGCGGGACTTTGCCTGTGCCACCAGGCCGCGCTTGCCACGCTGCCCACCGCCAGCAACATTCCCGCGGTTGCGAATAGCCAACGTCTTCGGCCAGGAAAGAAAAATAGCGTCGACCAGCGCGTGCGTCCGAAGTGGGCCAGCGCGTAGTCCACGGCGAGGCCGTCCAGGCGGCGCCCCCAGGGCTGAGGCGCACAGGCCTCTTGCTGCGAGCGAGCCAGGGCCAGGTGAGCCTCGCATGCGCGGCAAGCGGCGAGGTGCTGCTGCAAAGCGCGCTGTTCCATTTCAGACAGCGTGCCTGCCAGGGCTCGGTCCAGGGCTGCTTCTGGGTGCCCTTCGAGATTCATGCTGACCCTTTGCAGCCGACCATCTCTCCGTCGAGCCGACGGCGTAGGTAGTCCTTGGCCAAGCGCAGACGGCTCTTGGTGGTGTTGACCGGCACCTGTGTGGCCACGGCGATTTCTTCCACCGAGCAACCCAAGACCATGCGCATGAGAACCGTCTCGGCCTGCACGGCCGACAGCTCGTCGATGAGCGCGCGCACCAACCACAGGTTGGGAAGGACGTCGTCGCTTCCTGCGAAGTTCGGAACAGGGGACTGCTCAGCGAGCGTGTTCTGCCGCTGCTCTCGACTTCGGGCTCGCTTGCGCGCGGCGATGGACGCCCGCAGCGCGATGCGATTCGTGTAGTGCACGATCGCGCCCTCGACACGATACTTGGGTAGGGCGCGCAGAATATCGATCAAGCATTCCTGGACGGTATCTTCCAAGTCGACATGGCCAGCCCCGAGCACCCCGCGGCAGACGCTGCGTACCGACGGTGCGATGGCTTCCAAGAATGTGCGCATGGCCGCGGCGTCGCGTGTCCGCGCCATCAACGCCAGCTCTGTCAGGTCCGATTCGTTCCGATCGGACGAGCGCTCCTCCGCGGCGGCAGCAAGACGCGCCTGACTTTCCACGGGGGCCATAGCCCAATTGTAGCGCCGAATAGTCCGAGGTTGTCAACCTATCGCTGGTCAGTTCAACTTCACCGCCATGCTTCATAAATGACGCCGGGGCCGCCCTCTGCCTCCCGGCTGAACAAGATATGGGTTCCGTCTTGCGACACCCAGGGATAGCGCTCCGAGAGACTCGTATTGAGAGAGTCCAGGCGAACTGGCGCATCGGAAAATAGCGTGGACGGGTCGGAACGGCTGACTTCGACGAGATCCCACGACTTGTTGCTAGGGGCTCGAGTACTCCAGATAATCGAGAGCGAATCATGGAAGAGCGCAGGATCCGCGTCCGCCTTGCTCGAGTTAATGCCCGAGAGAGCCTGGACATTTCCCCAGGATTCTGTCGGGTCGTGGCGAGACGCGGAGTAGAGGTTGAAGTTTTCTGTGCCCCGCGGAGCCGAGCAAAAGGTCATGAAAAGTTCGCTGGGATCCACGCTGGGGCCCCTGACGTCCAGGGCGGAAGAGCTGAGTCCCTGCCCATCCACGAGCGCAGCGGGATCCCAGTGCTGTCCCTTGGCGATTCGCCGCGAGACATAGAGCTGGTATCCCGCGCCCGCTCGGTCACTCGCGAAGTAGAGGGTTAAGCCGTCTGGGGACACGTCTGGATCGTGGTCGTTGCCAATACCCGTGATATCGTTGACCATCGTGGCCGTGGTCCACAGCGCATCCTTCGCGGTCCGCGTGCTGCTCCAGATGTGGAAGCTCGCCTCACCCTGCGCTGCGCACGAAAAATAGATCTCCAACTCATCTTGGGTGAGTGAGGTACCGTGGATGTCGGTTGTGTTGTTGGGCAAGAGCGTGACCACCGTCGGCGTAGAAAACGGACCCCGTCCCCAAGCGGCGTCCTCGCCCCCATCCATCTCGAACACATCGTTCTGGACGGCCACCAGCCGGTCCGCCTTCATGCAGCCGATCCCCCCGAGAAGTATTCCGGCCACCGTGCCGATGTGTCGGCCTGTCATGTCCCCAGTATGACCTTGCTTTGTGAAGGAGTGTAGCCCTCGCGTTCACGAGACTGGTCCGCCTCGCCGCCGCTGTCGCGAGGTCGTGCGTGACGCATCGGGCGATCAGGGTATGGGCGGGAGGAACGACTGGATCGCCGCGTACCAAGGCTGCTCGTTGGTCAAGGGTCGACCGGGACCGTGGCGTTTGCCGCTTGCTTGGCGACCGGCTCGGTCACCAGCGGAAAGCGATCACCATGAGAGCGCCGCTGTTTGGTCATCATCCAGCGTCCGTTGCGGCTCTCCCAGTGCTGCTCGAGGGTGGCCTTGCGTAGGCTGGGGTCGTTCTTGGCATACCACTCGATGGTGACGGTCACGGTCGCCCCCGACGAGCCAGTGTCGAAGTGGACGCTCTTCACTTCGTAGTCGCACATCACCAGATCGTTGCCCACTAGATCCACGCGTTCCAGGAATAGCCGCTTGTCCTCGGCCGGCATGGATGCCCCCATCGAATCCCAGCGCGCCCAGCGCAGATCGTCGTTGAACATGCGGGCGTCTCGCATGAGATCGTCTTCGCGTCGTTGTGTGGCCGAGAAGCATCCGGCCAGCCACACCAGCCCCAGCAAAGCAAGTCGGATGTTCACGATGAAGTTCCTTTCACGCCTGAGACAACCCGTTCGATTCCGGCCAGATCGCGACGGCAACGAACGCCGGAAAACCCCGTCGCGCCCAGGAGTTCCTCGACGGCGCCGGCCTGGCCCGCGCCGACCTCCAGGGCCAAGCAGCCTCCCGGCTGCAACAGTTCGGGCGTCCCTGCCACCAGCCTGCGCAGCAGCGCAAGTCCGTCGGCACCGCCGTCGAGCGCCAGGCGTGGTTCGCTGCGCACGTCGGCGGCTAGCCCGTCGATCTGGGCGCTCGGGACGTAGGGGAGGTTGGCCACGATCAGATCGAAGTGACCTAGAGGCACAAGGGGCTGATCGAGATCGCCCTCCAGAAAGGTGACGGTCAGACTCAAGCGCTCGGCATTGGTGCGCGCCACAGCCAGCGCGTCGGGCGAAATGTCAGTCGCAAAGACCTGCGCCTCTGGCCGCTCCTTGGCCAGCGCCAGCGCCAGCGCGCCAGATCCGGTACCCACGTCCGCGATGCGCAGACCCGCGGTCGGACCCGCGAGGCGGTCGAGCGCCTCCTCAATCAGAGTCTCGCTATCGGGCCGGGGAACCAGCACGCGCGGGTCGACCAGCAGGTCCAGACTCCAAAACTCCTTGTGACCTAGCAGGTACGCCACCGACTCGCCCGCCAGGCGTCGCGAGACCAGCTCGCGGTAGCTGGCCAGCTCGGCCGCGGCCAAGGGTCGGTCGAAGTGTGCGTAGAGTTCGATGCGCGACATCCCGAACGCGTGGGCTGCCAGCAACTCAGCGTCCAGCCGCGCCGAAGCGACGCCGTGCTTTTCGAAATGGGCCGTGGTCCAGCGCAGGACATCGAGCACAGCCCAGACAGTCTTGGGCGGCGAAGCAGACGGAGTCGGCAACACATCCCGATTGTGCCGCAGGGATCGCCCGTTGGCGAGAATCGCGTGGGGAGCCCGCCGACCTTCGGGACGGACAGCCCACCCTGCCCACCCCGCGCGCTTTCGCGCGCGCCCTCGCCGGCGGCGCACCATCGCGGGAGGGGTTGGGAACCCTCCCAGGGTTCCCAAGTGAGATGAATTGCGCTTTGACAGACCACGAACGTCCCCAAGGCGGTAATACTATGTCACTCGATGAAACCGCGCTTCTCCTGCATGGTCGCTGCCGCCGGGTTGCTGGTCGCCACCGTCGGCTGGGCCACCACCACGCGCTTCTTTCGTCAAGCGACGGCCAAGGATTTTGAAGAGGGCGAGGCCACTTCCAGCATGGTGTTGCCCAATGGCGAAGTGATTCCGGGCATGAAGGCGACGCGCCTGGCGCTCGACGCCGCCTTTGCCTGGTGCGTGGCACTGTCCCCTGACGGCCGCACGGCCTACTTTGGCACCGGCGACCAGGGGCGCATCTACGCCGTGCCAGTCGATCCCGGCGCGGACGAGGCGAAGAAGCTGGCAGAAATCGACGCGCCCTGGGTCACGGCCCTGGCCGCCCGATCCGACGCAACCCTGCTGGCTGGCTCTACCCCTGGCGGTCGCATTTTTGCTGTCGACGGCAAGACCGGCTCTTCGCGGCCGTTCGCCAAATTGCCGGCGGAACATGTCTGGGCGCTGCTCTCCGACGCCAAGAGCACCAAAACCTATGCCGCCACCGGAATTCCGGGGCAGGTCTTCGTCATCGACGGCAAGGGCAAGGAACGGCTCTTGTGGGACTCGGGCGACAAGCATGTGATGACCCTGGCCTGGGGGGACAAAGGTGTCCTTTTGGCGGGCACCGCCGACCGGGCCATTCTCTATCGCGTCCACCCCGACGGCCGCGCTGAGGCCTTGCACGACTTCGAAGCCAACGAGATCCGCGCCATCGCGCGGGTCGCAGACGCGACCTACCTCGCGGTCAACGCCTTCGAGCGCCCCGGCGACGCTCAGGCTGCGCCCGTCCCGGGCGCGCAGCCGGGCAAGGGCACCAAAGTTTCGCCGGGGCCGGCTCCGGCTTCCGGGGCTCAGCCGCGAGCCGACCAAGTCAAGGCACACGCTGCGGTCTATCGCCTGGACGATGACGGCCGCATCGAGCAGGTACTCGCCCTTGCCGATGGCTATTTCACGGCTTTGTTGGCCGGACCGGACAACAAAGTCTACGCAGCCTCGGGAACTCAGGGAAAGGTCTATCGCATTTCTCCTGACCGCACAGCGGCCCTCGCTATCGACTTGCCCGAGCGGCAGGCCCTGGCGCTGGTGTCCACGCACGAAGGCTTCCTGGTGGGCACTGGCGATGTCGGCGCTATCTTTCGCGTGCGTCTCGCTTCAGCCAACGACGCTTCGTATCTTTCGAAGGTGCTCGACGCCGACGGACCTGCGCGATGGGGCTTTTTGCGTTGGACGGGATCGGCCGATTTGGTTTTCGAGACCCGCGCGGGCAATACGGCCAAGCCCGACAAGAGCTGGAGCGACTGGACCAGATTGGAATCGGTCAGCCACCACGACCAGCAAGGGCAGGGCAAGGCGGCCGGGGCGCAAGCGCGCTATCTTCAATATCGAGTCGGGCTCCTCGCTCCGTCGTCTGCGCTGCGCGAGGTGCTCGCATACTATGTGCCGCACAACCAGCGCGCTCGTGTCACCGAGGTCTATCTTGCGGACGCTGCCAGCGCGCCCGTCGCATCGGGCGCGGGCGGAGCGGCGGGCAGCCTGGCCATCCCTGCCGCTGGCACACGCTCACATTCGTCGGTGCTCAAGCTGCGCTGGAAGGTCGAGAATCCCGACAACGACGAACTCATCTATCGACTTTGGTTTCGGCAGGAACGTCAGCCGGTGTGGCGGCCTCTGGGCGGGCCTGATCCGCTCAGCAAACCCGAATATGATTGGAACACGGACTCGGTTCCTGACGGCCACTACTTGATTCGGGTGTGGGCTTCTGACGAGAAAGTGACCCCCAAAGACCGCGCACTGGATTTTACCTTTGATTCGCCAACGTTCCTGGTGGACAACACCCGGCCCGTGGTGGTGGATCTGCAGGCCCAGTTGCCGCGCGTGACCGGCCGGGTCCACGACGCGGCGTCGGTGATCTCGCAGATCGAGTTTTCCATCGACGGCAACGACTGGCGGCCGGCTTCGCCCGACGACGGCATTCTGGACGAGATGACGGAAGCCTTCTCCATCCAGCTGCCGCCATCGCTTGCGGCGGGACCGCACATCATTACAGTGCGAGCCTGGGATTCCGCCGACAACCTCGGGTCGGCGCATATCCAGATTCAGATCGCCAAGTAGCTAGGTCGCTGACTTGGTCTTCGGCTTGGCAGAAGCCTTCTTGGCCTTGCGTTCGGCGACGGTGACCACGTCGAGCAAGCGCGCGTCCGACTGATTGTCGAGCCGGGACACAAAATCCTTGTCCTTGCTGTGACCTAGCAGCGCCGCGGCCTGGGTCACCAGCTTGTCGCGCGAGCCGAACTTCTCTTTCACCGTCGTGGCGACGCGGTGGAGGTTGAGCAATCTGCGGTTGGCTGCGGCCAGCAGCCGCTTGCGCAATTCGGCTTTGGGTTCCTCGCCCCGATCGAGCATGGCGACCAGTTTGTCGACCAGCTTGTCTTTGGCGCCAAAGGTTTCGTTGACGAGCGAAAGCGGACTTTTCTGTGGCATGGCTTGATCTGTCTCCCAGAGGGAGGCGTCTCTTACCGCAAAAAGGCACTGACCGCCAGAGGGGACCTAATGAATCGTGGCCAGGGCTTCTCGGCTGGCCGCGACAAATGCGTCGATGTCGTTCTCCTGGTGCGCCAGTGAGATGAACCCGGCCTCAAGCTGGGCAGGTGGCAGGTAGATGCCACGGTCGAGCATCTCATGGAAGAAGCGGGCGTAGCGCCCGGTATCTGCGCGTTTGGCCGAGGCAAAGTCCGTCACCGGTTCGGCAGAGAAGAACAAAGTGAAAGCGGACCCCACCCGTTGGAACTGCGCGGCCACGCCGGAGGCGGCCAGTGCGCCCTTGATGCCGGCCTCGAGGCGCCGGCCAAGAGCGTCGAGCCGATCGTAGGCAGCCTGGTCCAACTTGCGCAGGACAGCCAGCCCAGCGGCCATGGCAAGCGGATTTCCGGAAAGCGTGCCAGCCTGGTAGACCGGACCTTCGGGCGCGACCTCCGACATGATCACGCTCTGTCCGCCGAAAACCCCGAGAGGCAGGCCGCCGCCCACAATCTTGCCCAGGCAGGTCAGGTCCGGGCGCACCCCGAAAAGCGTCTGGGCACCGCCGCGGCCGACCCGGAAGCCCGAAATGACCTCGTCGAAGATCAATAGCGCATTATACGCATCACACTTCTGGCGCACGGACTGCAGGTAGCCAAGCCCAGGGGGCACCAGACCCATGTTCGCTGGGATTGGTTCGATGATGACCGCCGCGATCTGGTTAGCCGCGAAGGCAGCTTCCATGGCCTCCTCATCGTTGAAAGGGACGATGATGGTGTCCTGAACGGCACCAGGAGTGACGCCTGCGGAGCCAGGCAGGCCCAGGGTCGCGACACCTGACCCGGCGGCGGCCAGCAGGGCGTCGGCGTGGCCGTGGTAGCCGCCGTCAATCTTGATGAACCTGTGGCGGCCGGTATAGCCGCGCGCCACGCGCAGGGCCGACATGGTGGCCTCCGTCCCCGAGGACACGAAGCGCATCCGTTCCATCGACGGCATGGCCGCGCGAATCGCTTCCCCCAGCAAGACCTCGCGCTCGGTCGAAGCGCCGAAGGAAGTCCCGCGGCGAGCCGTGCTCTCGATGGCCGCCACCACGTCAGGATCGGCATGGCCCAGGATGAGCGGGCCCCATGAGCCCAAGAAATCCAGGTAGCTGTTCCCGTCGGCGTCCCACACCCGCGCGCCCTGGCCGCGCGCCAGAAAAACAGGCGTGCCGCCCACCGCCTTGAAGGCGCGAACAGGCGAGTTCACGCCGCCGGGGAAGAGTCTTCTTGCACGTTCGAAAAGCGCGTCGGAAACCACGGTCTTTCTCATGGGCTGCACCCCACTGAGAACACAGGGGTGAGAGGGGAGGTCACAGAGAAACTCCGGATTGCCGTTCGGGGCACTCCGCCTCTGTGTGCTCTCCTCTCATCTCTGTGTCCTCGGCGGAATCTCGTTTGTAGCCCGGCCCTCGCCGTCGCGATTGTTTTCGACCTCAGTTGACCTTGGGTTCGTCGCTGCCGTCATCAGCGCTCTCCCCTGGATCTTCGTCATCCACATCGTCGTCATCATCGTCGCCGGCCGCCTCTTCGCCCAGATCCTCTTCCGCCAGGGTTTGCTCCTCGGCACGAGCCGCGGCCACCTCGGGCGAAACCTCGCGCTCGCCTTCTTCCATCTCGGCCAGGCGTTCCATGGCCACCACGGTTTCACTTTCTTCCAGGCGAATCAGGCGCACCCCCTGGGTGTTGCGACCGATGGTGGGAATGCCATCCACCGGCATGCGGATCAACTTGCCCGCGCTGGTGATCAACATCAGATCGTCCTCGTCGGTGACCAGGCGCAGGCCGATGACTTTGCCGTTGCGCTCCGTGGTCTTGATGGTGATGACGCCCTTGCCACCGCGATTCTTGGTCGGGTAGTCCGATGTGGTGGTGCGCTTGCCAAAGCCGTGCTCGCATACCGTGAGCAGCGTGGCCGGCCGATCCGGTGGCAAGGCCGCCATACCGACGACGAAGTCATCTTGATCACGCAAGCGAATGCCGCGCACGCCACGCGCCATCCGGCCCATGGGTCGGACGTTGGCCTCGCGGAAACGGATGGCCCAGCCGTTGCGCGTGCCCAGCAGCAGATCGGACGATCCCTCGGTGATGCGTAGTCCGACCAGCGCGTCGTCATCCTGGATCGTCAGTGCGATGATCCCGGATGAACGAATGTTGGAAAAGGCCTGCAGCGAGGTCTTCTTGATCAGGCCGCGCATGGTGGACATGACCACGAAAGCGCCCTCAGAGAACTCGCGCACCGGCTGCAAGGCCACCACCCGTTCGCCCTCTTGCAGAGGGATCAGATTCACGAAGGCTTTGCCCTTGGCGGTTCGACCCGCTTGCGGGATCTCCCAAATCCTGCGGGCGTAGACCCGGCCCTTGCTGGTGAACATCAACAGGGTGTCATGGGTCGACGCCACGAAGAGCTGGGACACGAAGTCCTCCTCGTGGGTGTTGGCGCCGGTGATGCCGCGCCCGCCGCGTCGCTGCGCCCGGTACTGGCCCTGGGGATTGCGCTTGACATAGCCGCCGTGGGTGACCGTCACCACCATATCCTCGTGCGCGATCATGTCCTCGATGTCGATGTCGACATCGATGTCCAGGATCTCGGTACGCCGGTCGTCGCCAAAGAGCGTCTTCACTTCTTCCAGCTCCGACACCACGACCCCGACCAGCACGGTATCGCTGGCCAGGATGGCTTCCAGGCGCGCAATCAGCTCGGCGGTTTCCTTGATCTCTGCCAGCAGCTTGTCGCGCTCCAGCCCGGTCAGCTTGGACAGGCGCATGTTGAGGATTTCCTGCGCCTGGAGGGCGGACAGGTCGAAGTTTTCCATCAGGCCGGCCTTGGCCGACTCGGTGTCTTTCGACGAGCGGATGAGATCGATGACGGCGTCGATGTTATCGACCGCAATCTTCAGGCCCTCGAGGATGTGCATGCGCGCCTGGGCCTGCTGCAGGTCGAACTGCGTGCGTCGGGTGACCACGTCGCGCCGGTGCTGGATGAATTGTTGCAGCGCCTGCTTGAGCGACAGGGTCTGCGGCCGTCCGTCGACGATGGCCAGACAGTTGATGCCGAACGATTCCTGCAGCGGCGTCATCTTCCACAGGTTGTTCAGCACTACCTCGGGCACAGCATCCTTCTTCAGATCCACCACGACCCGCATGCCCTCGCGGTCCGACTCGTCGCGCACGTCGGAGATGCCGTCGATCTTCTTCTCGCGCACCAGCTCGGCGATTTTCTCGATGAGCTTGGCCTTGTTGACCTGATACGGGATCTCGGTGGCCACGATGGACTTGCGTCCGCTTTTCGGGTGTTCCTCGACCGAGGTGCGCGCCCGCACCAGGATGCTGCCGCGGCCTGTTTCGTAGGCCTGGCGGATGCCGTTGCGACCGCAGATGATCCCGGCGGTGGGAAAGTCTGGCCCTGGGACGATCTCGATGAGATCGTCGACCTCGATGTCGGGGTTGCGGATGACCGCGATGGTCGCGTCCACGATCTCGCGCAGGTTGTGGGGCGGAATGTTGGTGGCCATTCCGACCGCGATGCCCGAGGCGCCGTTGATCAGCAGATTGGGCAGCCGCGTAGGCAGAACCGTGGGCTCGGTTTCCTTGTCGTCGTAGTTGGGCTGGAATTCGACGGTCTGCTTGTCGATGTCGGCCAGCAGTTCCTGGCCGATCTTCTCCATGCGGCACTCGGTGTAGCGGTAGGCAGCCGCGGGATCACCGTCGACCGAGCCGAAGTTCCCCTGTCCGTCGATGAGCGGGTAGCGCATGGAAAAATCTTGCGCGAGCCGAACCAGGGCGTCGTAGCAAGCGGTATCGCCGTGGGGATGGAACTTGCCCAGGACATCGCCGACCACACGCGCGCACTTGATGTACGGCCGATTCCACAGGTTGTTCATCAAGTGCTGCGTATAGAGGATACGCCGGTGCACGGGCTTGAGTCCGTCGCGTGCGTCGGGTAGAGCTCGCGCCACGATCACGCTCATGGCGTAGTCCATGAACGATGACTTCATCTCCTCCTCGATGGCGACCGGGATGCGCAGTCCAATGTTGGCCGGCGGTGGCGGGGGCGCAGGCGGGGCTACCGGAGGAGGCGTGGGGCCTTCGATGTTATCCATGGCGCTGGCCGCGCAAGCTACCAAGTCACGGCGGCCAAGTCACGACCGCAGAGACACCCCAATTTCACGGCTGGCTCCGCACAGCCGCGAGGGCCGTGTTCGTGAATCGTGGCCAGCCATTCTCGACGGTTCGGCGAGCGAACCCCTCCTCCCGGTGGTGCAGAACCAAGTCACGCATTCTTCGCCAAGCTTCTCAATATGAAAACTACGTAACCTAGCCTACATTGATGACATGGGTTTCCGGTTTCCTCGCCCCGAAGGCAACAATTGTCTACGAGGTTGTGCCACTTGTGCCTACACTTCCGTCCAAAACGGGATGGATCTGGGGTAAGGATCCGCCGTGACTTCGTTTTTTTTCTTGATTCCACAGGCTACTGACCCAAAACTGTCCCGGCTGCTGCAATGCGCACGCTTTGCGGAAACAACACTTGGGTTATTGACGGAGGCTATTACATGACGACGTGTTCTAAGAATTTTGATCGGTTGCTCCAGGCGGCTTGCTTGGGGCTGGTCGGCATGCTGGCGGTCGCCGGCTGCGGTGGAAGTAGTTCCAACCCCTCGGTCGATGCGAAGGCGCCATCGGAGACGGGAGTGATTATCCCCGGTCCGGACGGCCCGCCCCCGGCGGGCACACTGTCAATTGACAAGGTTACTGTGCCCTTCGGCAGTGTTGATGTTGGCGCGACCAGCACCACACAGGTCGTCACCGTCACCAACTCAGGATCCCAGCCGGTCGCAATCGTACCGAGCATCAATGGGTCGAATGAGTTCACCATCACCGATACCTGCGCCCAGGTGCCGGCGACGGGTAGCTGCAGCATCTCAGTGGTCTTCCAGCCGACGGCGGTGGGGCAGGTCAGTGGGGTGTTGTCGATTTCCAGCACGCTGACGGTCAGCCTGGGCGGCAAAGGCGTGCCCCAGGGCAGTTTCAGCGTGGCCGGTGTGAACCTCGGCGACAAGGTGCCAACCAACTCCTCCATCACCGGGGCGGTCACCGTCACGGCTACGGTCTCTGTCACTGACCTCTCTTGCAACGTGAGCGGCGCGGATCTGACGGCTGACCCCGCCAAGGTCTGCCCGGCCGCCCTGGCTGCTGGCATTTCTTGCACGGTCGGCTTCACCTTCAAGGCGACCTCGCCAGGCTCCAAAGCCGACTCCGTGACATGCATCGCCGCTGGAGTGCCCAAGACGGCTATCGTAACGGCCACGGTTCTTGACACGGCCAAGCTGGCGATCACCCCGCCCTCGGCCTCCTTCCAGAGCCAGAGCGGGACCCAGAGCGCGGCCGTGACCTTCGGGGTTGCGAACTCCGGTGGCCTGTCGACGGGCCAGATCTCGGCTACTATTACCGGCGCCAACGCAGACCAATTTGCGATCACTGTTCCGGGTTGCCTTGCGCCTCTGGCCGGGGCAGCGGGTTGCTCGTTGCAGGTTGTGTGCAACCCGACGAGCGTCGGGACCAAGAGCGCAACTCTCAGCGTAGCGGACACCAGCGGAGCCGCCACTACGGTCACCGCGCCCTTGACCTGCGTCTCGGTCGGACCCACCACCCTCACCGTCACCGGCACGGCCAACCTGGGTTCAGTCGTGATCGGCAGCACCGGCACGCCCCAGAACTTCACCGTGAAGAACACTGGGACCGCCGCCTCGGGCGCCCTTACCGTGACCCTCAGCGACCCGCAGTTCGTGAAGGGCAGCGATACCTGCACTGGCATTTCGCTTGATGCAAACGCGACCTGCAGCGTGGTTGTGTCCCTGCACCCGACCTCGGCTGGGTCTTTGAATGCGATCCTCAACGTCGCCGCCGCCACCGGGAATCCTGGCTCCATCCAGCTCTCGGGCGTCGGCCTGACCGCGGGCGTGCTCACTGTGTCGCCTGCCTCGTACGACTTCCTCTCCATCCCGAACAACCAGGTTAGCGCCGACATGAGCTTCACCGTCACCAACGGCGGCGGGGCCTCCACGGGCGCCCTGACCGTATCATCGCCGGGCAATGGCTTCGTGGTCGCGGGCAACGGTTGCTCCGCCGCCCTGGCGCCCGGCAAGACCTGCGTGTTCGCGGTCCACTTCGCGCCAACAGTCGCAGGCAACGCGACCGGAACCGTGACCGTCACTGACGGGACAGTGTCGGGCAGCACATTAGTGCACGGGACTGGCGTCGCTCCGAGCGTGCTCACTGTGGACCCCAACAAGCTCGACTTCGGTAATGTTGTTGTCGGATATGCGGAAACAACCGTACCCGCGGCTGACGGTGGTACCTCTTCATTCCAGATTCTCGATGTGAGCGTGGAGTCGACTGCGACGAACGAATCCGGAACCATCACCGAGGTCCTTTCCGGTGCGAATGCGGCTGATTTTGCCGTTTCCGCCAAGGCCACAACCTGCAGCGCCTCCCTTCAGCCTGGACAAAGCTGCTTCGTCTCCGTCACCTTCACGCCCAGCGGCGCTGGTCTGCGCCAGGCGGTTCTCACCGTGAATGGTAGCAAGGGCGCCACGTACCAAGTCCAGCTTCAGGGAGTGGGCCTGGCATTGGTTCAGCTCATCCCGATGGCGGCTGATTCCACCGCCACAACCCCAGTTACGGGGCTCGACTTCCTAATGCAGCCCAACGGGACGCAGGGGAAGGTTATGCAGTACCGCGCCGTCGTCCGTGGGGACGTCAGTCCTGCCGCGACCTCGACGGTGGCTACTCTCGGATTGGCTGCCGGCTCGCCGCCGGACTTCACCTATGTGACTGGTACCCCTCCTAATGGTCCGTGGACGACCTCTACTACCAATCCGTGCAATACCGGCTCTACCCTCGCCCTTGCACCGGCTGGCGGCCCCGTAGGCCTGTGGAAGATCGGTATTACGACACCGACTAACCCTGGCGCTACAGGTGCATCGGGCGACGGTCAGGTCACCGGTGGCTACTGGACCTGCGACTTCTCCGTCATGTTCTATCCCCAGAGCGGCAAGAGCACGACGCCCAAGACCGCCACGCTTAGCGCCAGCACCGCAGGCGGCGCCCAGGCCGCCAGCCTAGCCCTGTCTGGCGTTTCCAGTGGACCTTTGACGATCAGCCCGCTCGCCCCCACCTTCGCCACGGTCCCGGTGGAAACCAATATTTCCTTGACCCTGAACAGCGACGCTGGCGCAAACGAAATCAAGACCTTCACGGTGGCGAACATGGGGGTTGGTGCTGTCAATCAAGGTCCGTTGACGGTCGCCCTGGCGCCCAATAGCGGCGATTTCGCGGTCATTGATGACACTTGCACCACCGTCACGCTGGCGTCTGGCAGCACGTGCACCATCACGGTCGGCTTCGCTCCGACCTCGGCTGGGAACAAGACCGCGACGCTCACGGTAACCGCAACTGGCTCGGGAGAAACCGTCTCGACCACCATGTCCGGGACCGCCAGCCAGCCCGGTGCCTTTACGGTCACGCCGACCGCAGTCCTCCCGGCTAGCATAGACTTCGGCTCGGTTGCCCAGGCCAATACCAGCGCCTGGAAGACCTTCACCATCACCAATCCGGCCACGGGGAGCCTTACTGGCAAGTTGGAGTACACGGTCGGCACCAATTTCCAAATCTTCAATCTTTCGAACAGCGGGGCGACCAGCTATCCGGCCGGCTCTTGCGGCGATCTGGACACCAAACAGTTGGATTCTGGCGAAAGCTGCACCATCCAGGTCCGATTCGCGCCAACCAACACGGCACTGGCGAGCACCACACCCCGTCAGGAAACCCTGACGGTGACTGACAACTCCGGCACGCCCGTGACTGTTTCAATCCAGGGAACGGCCACTGCGCAGCTCACCCTCTCGGGCAGCGCCATCTCTCTCACAACCAACTCTGTCGTGACCAACGCCCAGACACTCGCCTTTGGCAACGTGGCGACAGGTGCCACAATGTCAGAGACCTTCACGATAACCAACAATGGCGCCGCCGCGGCAAGCCTGACGCTAGCCGCCACACTTCCGGGGGGCTTCACCATCACGAGCGATGCATGCAAGCTTGGCACGGTCCTGGCTGGCGGCACGTCTTGCGACATGACGCTGGTGTTTACCGGCGGGGCTATTCCCGTTGAGGCTAGTACAGCCTCCACGAACGAGATCACCACTTTCAGAGGTGGGGTCACCTGTACATCGGGTAACCGATGTGTCGCCGCGGATTTGGATCTCACGGCAACCACGGTCCTCCCGGCGGCGCTCGCTCTGTACGGCTTCGGCGATCTGGGCCCCGCCACCGCTCCTAAGGGGGCCATCGATCTCGGCAGCGTTCCGACCGGTGCAAGCTCAGGTGTACTCACCCTGTGGTTCACCAACACGGGCGGTGTGCCGGCCAATGCGGTGCAAACCTCATGGACGCAGACTGGTAGCCAGTTCTCTCTGGCGGAGGATCCGGGAACTTGCTCCACCGTTGGATCGCTTGGCCCCAAGGCCACGTGCAGCGTGAACGTCCGTTTCATTCCGACGGCCACTGGACTGCAGACTGCAGACCTGAGCGTCGTCGCCCAGGCTATCGCCGCTGTCGTTGTGCACCTGCATGGCACCGGGATCGCTACCTCGAGTAGCGTATACGCCCAGCCCGTCGCTGGAACGAATACCTTCTACACCTTCGCGGGGAGCACTCCCGCCGTCTCCGCCGTCCCCACCACGACGGGGATTACCGCGTACTTCGTGCTCTACAACAACACCACGGGTACGGTGAATCTTGGCACCAATGCCGATTTCACAGGCGCACCCACCGACGTCGCGCTTGCAACAACGATCGGAAGGCCGGGCGACTTTGTTCTGAGCAAGGCGACGACCACCGGCGGCGGTGTAGCCTGCGGCGCAACTCTTGCGAAGGCTGGATTCTGCACCTTTGCCGTGACCTTCAAGCCCTTGTTTTGGGATACAGCTGTTGGAGCTGGAACGCGCGATCGCTGGGCAGCAGTGAACGTCGGCGGCAACAACATCCTCGGCGTTCTTGGCCAGGTTCAGCAGCCTGCCAAGCTCCAGCTCAGCGCGACTGCCACCAGCGCAGTCACTCTCGACAGCACGACATCGCCCCCGACTTTTGACTTTGGCCAGATCCTCCAGGGTCAGATGCCGTCGCTGACCTTTACGATCACGAACATCGGCCAAGCCGCCACGGTTGGCACTCCGAGCCTGACCTTGACTCCTGTAACTGCACCATATGCCACGATCGGGACCTCGACCTGTACCGCTGCACTGCCAGCGGGTGGAAGCTGCACCGTAGTGGTGAATTCTCAGCTCACCTCCACCCTCGGGGTGCAGTCGGGTATTGTGGCTCAGGCAAAAGACACAGCAACTGGCGCAGCCGCAGCCGCAGAGGCCAGCGCGGAGACATTCACACTGAAAGTGGAGGTCGTCAATTCGATCAACCTCATCGTGAGCGCGCTGAATGGTGTGACCGCCTTCGCAAGCACGCAAGTTGGTGTGTTGAAGGACCCCATCACCATTACCGTCACCAACGGCTCCAACGGAGATGACCTGACTACGCGACAGGCCACCTCTCCGCTGCAAGTCACATTGTCGGATACAACCAACTTCAAGGTCGATCCGTCGAGTTCGTGCCTGAGCAGCAGCGGAGCCTACGTAGCGCTGCCCAATGCTGTCCCTGAGAACTCTTGTACCCTCATTATTGATTTCGTTCCGCTGACAGCAGGAGCGATGACGACGGACGTGGCCGTAGCTGGTGCGTCGCCGACGAAGGTGACTTTGACGGGCACAGGGTTGTCCGACTTGTTGATTACTTCGGCCACGCCCCCGGGGTTCGGCGGGACGCCACTCACCACCACAATCGTAGTAAAGAATAACGGTCTCCAGGCAACGGCAACGCAACTCCTCAGGGAGAGCATCAGTCCCGTTCCTTCCGTGTTCGTAATAACCGACGATACCTGCTATGGAAGACCCCTCGCTGCTGGCGCTACGTGCACCGTCAAGGTGACGTTCACCGGAACCGTCTCCACCACCACTGCACAGACCGCCTCGCTCAAAGTGACGGACGGGACCGTTAACAACACGGCAAATGTTGCGATGTCGGTCGGCGGCCCGTAGGGGCAAGCCTAGCGACGAGATAGACAGCATCATCTAGTGAAACCCCGGGGCTTCGGCCTCGGGGTTTTTCTTTGGGTGCACCCAGCGTGAACCCCATCTTGGGGGGTGCTACCGAAAGAAGCTGGCCGATCGCGCCGACAGACTGTGTTCAGGCTCATCCAGCAGGACGAAACACGCGCGCCAGCGGCGACCTGCGGTCTACCGGCCCTCAGCGCGGGACGATGTGGCTGGCCAGAAGCTCGAGCTTCCGGTGCTCTTCAATGTGCATCAAGAAGACGCGGACGATCTCGGGGTCGAACTGGGTGCCGCTGCAGCGTTCCAGCTCGCCACAGGCAATGACATGCGGCAGGGCCTGGCGGTAGGCGCGGTCAGTGGTCATGGCGTCGTAGGCGTCGGCCACGGCAACGATGCGGCCAATGAGCGGGATTCCGTCGGCGCGCAGGCCTTGGGGGTAGCCAGAGCCATCCCAGGCCTCGTGGTGGCAGTAGCAGCCGGGCACGATGTCACGCATGAAAGGAATGGGCTCGAGGATACGTTTGCCCTTGGCCGGGTGCGAGCGGAACATGGCCAGCTCCTCCGGAGTGAGCTTGCCGGGCTTGTTTAGGCGATCGTTGCGGATGCCGATCTTGCCCACGTCATGCAGCAGGCCGACCTTTACGATGGTTTCAATCTGCGCCTCCGGCATGCGCATGCCCACGGCGATGAGACGCGCATAGGTCGACACGCGCTCGGAATGGCCGCGGGTGTAGCGGTCGGACTCTTCCAGGGCGTGGGCGAATCCAATGATGGTCTGGCGGAAGTTCTCTTCCAGCGAGACGTTGGCGAAACTGAGATCCTTGTTGGTGTCGACTAGGCTCTCGTACAGGCGCGCGTTCTCGATGGAGACAGCGGCGCGACTGCCGAGCACGTAGAGCATCTTGCGCTGCCCTTCGCTGAACTTGGCGCCTTTGCTGTAGCTGTACGCGCTCAGCATGCCGATGATGCGGCCCTTGAGCTTGAGCGGGATGGAGCAGAAGCTGACCAGGCGCTTTTCGGGCGGGCCGATCAAGAATCGGTGCGCGCGGGCGCCATGCGCCAGCAGGGGCTTGTCCTCCTGAAACAGGGGCAAGACCTCAGCGAAGTTGAGGGGCGGCGCCGTATCGCTGGGGCCGAAGCGCGGGGAAACCTTGCGCGCATGCTCGACGAAGGGCCCCGGCGGATCCCCGGGGCGGCGGTCGGGCTGGGGCCTTTCCAGCAGCAAATTGGCGACGTCGGCATTGACCGCATCGAGCACGGAATCGAGGACCAGATCGAGCACCCGCTCGAGCGAAAGCGAGGTCGCGATGGCCTCGCTGATCTTGTAGATGGACAGGGCGTCCTTGAGGCGCAGGTTCTCGTGTTGCAGGCGCTGGCGGTCGAGCCCGCGCTGCACGGTGTGGACGACCTCCTCGACGCGGAAGGGTTTGAGCACGTAGTCGTAGGCGCCATGCTTCATCGCTTCGATGGCGGTTTCGACGGTACCGAAGCCGGTCATGATGACGGTCAGCACTGGGATGCCCAACTCGGTGATCTTTTCGATCAGCTCGAGGCCGTTCATGTTCGGCATCTTGAGATCTGAAATGACCAGGTTGTAGCTGCGTCGTTGCAGCTCTTCCAAGGCCTGCACGCCGTCCTCCACGGTGCGGACCACGTAGCCCTCGAGACCGAGGAAATCCGACAGCATCTCGCGAATTACGCGTTCGTCGTCGACGACCAGAATGCGCGGGCTCTCGGTGCTGAGCGTGAACCCGAAGCGTTGCTGGCTTGAAGAACCAGCGTCTTCGGTAGAATCGTCGACGGAGGGGCCCAGGTCAGGCGTCATTGGTGCGTCATCTGTGAGCACCTAGTCTACCTCAAACTTAGCCCGTCGAAGAACTGGTCGAGCTTTTCCCTGCAGGATTCGTCCAGGTAGTCGAAGTTTACGCCGCGATCCGTGACCTCCCAGAAATCTTTGGCGTGGATGCGCAACATCTCGGTGCGGATCGAATTGAGACGCTCGGGACTCTCCGAACGCATGTCGTCGCAAATGCGCTGCGCGTAGGCATCGGCCCCGTGGACCAGATAGTAGGTGGCCAGCTTGACCTGAGCCTTGCGCACGCCGCGCAAGGCCTTTTCGTCAGTCTTGGTCTCGGGTTCTCTGTCGACCTCGAGAAAGATCCCTAGCATGGCGTCATGGGCCGGCGAGGTAAGCTCGAAGGCGCGCTCGCACAGCGCCCCAAGATCGTGGGCCGAAGTCTCGGTGACAAATCCCATCCCAGCGGCGCGCGCGACTTGGCCGTAGTAGGCAAAGTGCTGCGCAACCGTCAGCGCCAGATCGGACCAGCCCTGCCGGAGAAGAAGCTCGGCCAGCAACCGGTACTGGTTGAAGATGTTGTAGCAGGCGCGGACATCGTGGCCGTTGAGCGCGCCGCGCAGGTAGGTGTTGAAGTACTTCACCACTACCGCAACCACGGCACGGTCATCGCGCTGCAAGGCAGCCTCGCCCACGTAGCGGGATTCGATGGCCACCACATGGGCCATCTCGGGAAGATGGTTAAGCGACTCGGAAAATACGCTGCGCAGATGGCGCAGGACTTTCCATTCGAACCAAAGCTTCTGGCGCTCAAGCTCGCGCAGAGACTCAGGCTCCATGGCGATGAAGTCAGGGTTACTCCGGATGCGGGGGCCGACGGCAAACCACTCAACAGGCAGACCTGCCTTGTGGGGCTGGTAGTGAACCACGGCTTCGCGCAGGGCCGCTGTGGCGTGGGAGGCGATGATCTTGTCCTTCTGAGCCACGGCGTTGACCGCGATGTCGGAAAGATGCTCCATGGCCGCCACACTCATCGCCTGGCGCGCGGCCAGATCGTGCGCGACCTTGCGGCCCAACCGGCGACCCACGGCTGCATCGACGAGTTGCTGGCCGATGCGCAGGATTATCTTTCCGGGGTCGAGGAAGTCGAACACGTAGGCGAAGTAGGGAATGAGGAGCAGGAGGCTGGCGCTGGTCATCAGCACGGTCATCACGATGGTGATGCGTGGGACGTAGTTGCTGGAGACCGAGAGCGTGACCCAGACAGCGTTGAGACAGGCCACCACGAAGAAGCCGATGATGGCGAGGTTGGTCCTGTCGCGGAAGAACATGTCCGCGATGCGGGGTGTGTAGCGAGTCGCGGCCAGTTGGACCACGATGGACACCACCGTGATGGCGATGCCCAAGACCGCCACGATGATCTGCGCGAGCGCGCCCAGCTCGTTTTGCAAGGTACCCGCGTCGAGGTCGAGCAGGAGCTGCAGCGGGCCTAGGCGCAGGGACGGGCCGCTCCGCTGCCCCAGCCAGTAGGCATCGAGCAGCCAGCACCCGGCAAAGATCAAGCCGGCCACCAAGGCCAGCATGATGATTCCCGAGGGGAAACGGGGACGCCAACGCGAACCGCCGCCGGCCGCAACCAGCCCCAGGAGTTCGGACGAAAGCCTTCTTCGTTTCAAGCCGGCTCCCGTTCGGCTCGAAGGGCCGTGTTCGCGAAAGCCCGCTCAAACATGCACCGGCGCACAGATGCGGATACAATCATGCAGCTCCCATGCTACTCGCGGTTGATATTGGAAACACTCATACGGCCTTTGGCCTGTTCGAGGGTGAAGCCCTGCGTTTCGACTGGCGCATGGAAACGCGAGTCGAACGCACGGCAGACGAGTACGCGGCTACCCTGTCAGGGTTGCTGGCGCTACGAGGCCTGACGATGCAGCAGGTCACGGGGGCCATTATATCGTCGGTCGTCCCTCCTGCCACGGCGCCGTTGGAAAGGCTTTTTACGCGCTACTTCGGCATGACCGCCTTGGTCGTCGGGCCGGGGATGAAGACTGGGCTGGCGGTCCTGTACGAGAATCCACGTGACGTGGGTGCAGATCGCATCGTCAACGCGGTAGCCGCCCATGCGCGGTGGCCGCAGGGGGCCATCGTGGTCGACTTCGGCACCGCCACAACCTTCGACGTGATCACGGCACGTGGAGAGTACGCCGGTGGCATCATCGCCCCCGGGCTCATCGTTTCGGCCGATGCGCTCTATCGTTCCACCGCCCGTCTTCCGCGGGTGGAAATCGCCAGGCCCAAACACGTGGTGGGAACCAATACGGTGGCCAGCATCCAGGCCGGCCTGGTCTTTGGCTACGCGGGGATGGTCGACGCCCTGGTCAACCGGATCCGCGCGGAGATGAACTACGCGCCCAAGGTGGTCGCCACCGGAGGACTGGCCGCCCTGGTGGCGCGCGAGTCTTCCACCATCGAAGAGTGCGACGAGCTTCTGACACTACGAGGATTGCGCATTCTCTTCGAGCGCAACCATGTCTAGCGAAGGCGCATCCCTGCAACTCCAGCCGCTTTCCGCAGCAAGCCTCTCCTCCGCCGTGGCCAGGTTGGTTGGCGGCGCGACTCCGGCCAAGTTGATGGCGGTGCGGGGCATGGCGCCGGTACGGCCGGCCGAGTTGCTGGTGGCCATCTACCAGCTGTCCTTCGACGCAGAGCCAGTGGTTCGCGCGGCTGCCGAGGCTGCGCCGGCCAGTTTCCCTGACAACGTCATCAACCCGCCCCTGGGCGAGGCCTTGCCGGGGCCCTTGCTGCACTTTTTTGCAGCCCGCCTGCCCGACCAACGCACGGCCGCCCTCGAGAGAATCCTTTTCAATCCGGCCACCGCCGACGAAACCTTTCTCATGCTGGCGGGCCGTCTCGACGAAAGCTTGCTCGAGATCATCTCGCAGAATGAGGTGCGTCTGTTGCGCTGTCCCGCCATCGTGGAGGCGCTGTTCTTCAACAAGCGGGCGCGCATGTCGTCGGTCAACCGGGCGGTGGAGTTGTGCGCGCGCAACGGCGTGCGCTTGCAGGGTATCCCCGGGTTTGACGAAATCGTGAGCGCTATCCGACAGGATCCTGGGGCCACCGACGGGGCGGTCACCGACGAGCGCTTCCAGGCCGCGCTGACTGCGGCCGAGGCGGCCTCGGTCACCGACGAGGAGTCCGGGCAGAGCGAAGAATTGTTCGACGAGGAGCTGCCGCCCGAGGAAAAGCAGCGAGCCATCGGCATGTCGTTTATCAAGTTCGACCATCTCAAGATCTTCGAGAAGATCCGGCTGGCGACCATTGGGAACGCCTACTGTCGCAAGATGCTGGTCCGCGACGCCAACAAGCTGGTGGCCATGACGGTGATTCGCTCGCCCCAGATCACGGACATGGAAATCCAGCGAATCGCGGGCAGCACCAACGTGTGCGACGACGTGATTCGCTACATCGCGAACAGCCGCGGCTGCAGCAAGGACTACAGCGTGAAGCTGGCCCTGGTGAGCAACCCTAAGTGCCCGCTCGGGTCGTCGTTGCGCTTTCTGGCCTACCTACACCCGGGCGATCTGCGCAACATCTCGCGCTCCAAGAACGTCCCGGGCACACTCGCGACGGCAGCCAAGAAACTGCTCCAGCAACGAGACGATCACCACTAACCGATGAACGACAGTCGAGGCCCGTCCAGGCCGGCATTCTTGCTCCGCGTGGGCACGCTCATGGTGGCGCCGGGGCGTGCTTTGGCCGACATGCAAGCGCGCGAGCGCGGGGGGGTAGGCGATGCCTTGGCGATCTTGTTGCTGGTTCTTCTGTGTTTCCGTCTTCCAGAGGTGATGCGCGCGATCCTCATGGTCCGCGAGGCCTCCGTCGCGGGAACCCTGGCACAGCTCTTGGGCATCGTGGGTCAGGACCTGCGGCCGGCCATGCTGGTCGCGCTTTCGGCGGGAGTTTCCATCAGCGTGCTGGCTGGGCGGGGCCGGCGCGATCCGGGACTCGACATCGAGCTGGGCGCAGCCTGCACCATCCCGTATCTCTTGCTTTCGGGCTTGGCCGAGTTGGTGGGGTCGCACACCACGCTGGCGGCTGCGGCAAGACTGGTAGCCCCGACCATCCAGGTCATCGCGCTGGCCTGGGCGCTCGTGATTCTTGTCCTCGGGGTTCGGCTGGCGCGCAGCCGTCCTTCCCGGGCACAAGCTGCAGCAGCGGGCGAGCCAGCCGCGGCAATGCCCGAACCGGCCGAGCGGCTCAAGCGACCCCACGTGGCCGCGGCCATCGTGGGCGGCGTGCTAGCCGGCGCTCTTGGCCTGAACATCGTCTGGCTCAGTCACCACCGCGATGCCATTGCGCCGGTCGGCCGTGGCGTTTCTGCGCCCGATTTCGTGCTTCCACGCGTCGACGGAACGCCAGGCAGCGTGGCGCTGGCCGAGCTGCGGGGCAAGGTCGTGCTGCTTGATTTCTGGGCTCGTTGGTGTCCGCCCTGCATCGCGCTTGCACCCACGCTCCACGACCTCTACGGCGCGCGGCGGTCACAGGGCGTGGAGTTTCTGGCCATCAGTTCCGAGGGTTCGATGGTGGACAAGGCCGAAATCCAGGCTTTCCTGAGCCAGAACCCAGCGCCCTACCCGAATCTGTTGGATGACCGGGAGGTCGGCGGCTTGTACCGAGTGGTCTCGTTGCCCCACTTGGTCATCATCGGCCGCGATGGAGTCATTCGCAGAGTCATGGTCGGGCAGAGGCGGCGGGCGGAGATCGACGCGGCAATTCAGCAGGCCCTGGACGACTGACAGCGCCTTGTTTGTGCTGGCGAGCATCAGGCACTAAAATTGTCTGGTGCGACTCGGGCGATATGTGGCGGCTGAAGCCCTGGTGCTGGCGAGTGCTCTCGCCGGCGCCACTTGGGCCACCCGAGCCTCCCTGCGTTTCTTCAGCGAGCGCGGACGGGCCACAGCGGGGCAGGCGCACAATCGTGGAGGGGCGGATCCGGAAGTTTCCGTTGCGCTTCTGCCGCGTGGCGAGCTGTCGAGACCGCCCAACCCTGCCATCATAGAGGAGCCCGCCGGCACCTTTCTGGGCATGTCCGACGAGATGTTGCTGCAGCGTGTGCGCACGCAGGCCATCCTGGGCATGAAACTCAACAAGGGGGGCTCGACACTGTCCTTCCGGGTCGAGCTCGCGGACGGCTCGCGCGCGGCCTTCAAACCTGCGCAGACCGACTTGCGGACCATCCCGCGCAAGGAAGTGGCGGCCTACCGGCTCAACCGGCTGCTGGGCTTGGATGCGGTGCCGCCGGCCGCGCCGCGCATGGTGAGCCGCGAGGAGATCTTTTCGCACCTCCATCCCGACAGCCTGGCGGCCCTGCCGCGTATTCGGGCTGAGACGGTCTTCAATCCCACGGGCAGGACTGCCGGCGTGGTCATGTACTGGGTACCCGGGATCAAGGACTCGGACCTGGACACGCCCGAGGGCATCCACCAGAGCATGCAGTGGCTGACGCAGGGGCAGCCCATCCCGGTCGACAAACGCTCCCTGGCGGCCCAGCTGTCGCAGCTGGTGGTTTTTGATTTTCTGACCTCCAACCCTGACCGCTACAGCGGCGGGAACATGAAGACGTCGGCCGACGGCTCACGTCTGCTCTTCATGGACAACACCATGTCGTTCTTCATCGAGCCGGAGGGCAACGAGAAGACGCGCTCGATTTTGCACCGCACGCAGCGATTTTCGCGCCAGCTATATGAGGCCCTCGATCGGGTCACAGAGCCTGTGCTGGAGCAAGTCCTGGCGCAGGCGAGCCTAGGCGAGTACCAGATTCTGACCCCAAGCGAAATCCGGGCGGTGGTGGCCCGACGTGATCTCGTCAGACGCTATATCGACGGGCTGGTGGCCAGCTATGGCCCGCGCAATGTGCTGGTGTTCCCGTAGCGAAGGTCAGGCCCCGAGATCGATCATGCGCAGCATGGCGGCCGCGGCCCGCTGGCGCACGCCCTCGGGAACTGTGACCAGGCAGGGAGCCGGCTCGTCGCGCAGGGTCTGGTAGACGCTCTCCAGGGTGATGGCCTTCATGTGTTCGCACAGCCGGCAGGGCTTGTAGAACTGTCGATCGGGGTGTTCCAGCTCGAGACGCACCACCAGCCCGCACTCGGTGAGGATGGCCAGGCGCTTCTTCTCGGGGTGGCTGGCGACGTACTTGGCCATCTGCGAGGTCGACATGACCTCGTCAGCGGCTTGCTGCAGTTCTGGTTTCACCTCGCCGTGCACGATGACCACCGCCTCGGGATCTTCTTGGCGAATGTGGGCGATATCGGCCAGGGTCATTTGATGGTGAACGTGACAGGCACCTTCCCAGGCGAACACGTTGCCGACCAGGCCCGCGCGTTCACCGTCCCGGAGCAGAGGCTCGATGCGCGCAAGGTATTCGCGCGGATGGAACTGGTGCGGCTCCGGTGGAGGCAGGTACATGCGCCGGGTCTGAAGCGCCACCTGATAGGCGAGATTCTGGTCAGGCACGAAGAGCAGGTCCGGCACGCCCAGCCGGTCGGCGATCTTCACCGCGTTGGAACTGGTGCAACACACGTCGGACAGGGCCTTCACGCTGGCGTAGGTATTCACGTAAGTCATGGTGGCGAACTTGCGCCCGAGCGAACGCAGGAACTCCTGCCGTTCCTCGAGATCGTCTGCATCCATGTCCGCCAATGAGCACAGCGCCTGCTGATTGGGCAGGTAGACGGGCACATCCGGGGCCAGGGTGTAACACCCTTCGGCCATGAAGCGGACACCACAGAAGACCACCAGGCGCGCCTTCACGTCGCGGGCGCGCACGGCCAGCTCAAAGGAATCGCCGACGGTGTCGGCGATGGCCTGTACCTCGGGGACCTGGTAGTTGTGGGCGGGCACGAAGGCGTTCTTGTCGCGCTTGAGGCGGCGGATCTCGTTCCACAGCCAGAGCACCCGGTCGGCCCGGCTTGCTTCCACCTGGCCCGAGCGCACCAGCCGGGCAATGTCGACGTCGAACATCGATCTAGGTGTACCGCCCTGGCCGACAGAACGCACGCAGACACATGGCGTTTTGCGGGCCGCGCTGGTAGCGTGCAGCGACTCCATGCGCCTGTTCGACGCCGATATCTGGACCGAGGTGACCGGGGGCGCCATCGCCGAGCGGGTGCGCAGACTGGTGCGTGTGACGCCGCTGATTCCGGCGCCCGCGCTGGGACGTCGTACGGGCGCGGATGTGTGGCTCAAGCTCGAGTCGCTGCAGCGAACCGGCTCGTTCAAGCTGCGTGGTGCTGCGGCGTTCGTCGCGGGGATGTGCCAGGCAGGCAAGAAGCGGATCATCGCTGCCTCGGCAGGCAACCACGGCCTGGGTGTGGCGCTGGCGGCCCGCAGCTTCGGCGTCGAGGCCCAGGTGCTGGTCTCTGCCCAGACGCCCCAATGCAAGCGCGACGGCATCCTAGCGCTGGGCGCGGCACTGGAAGTCGTGGGCGTGACCTATGACGACGCCGAGGCCGAGGCCCGTCGGCGGGCGGTGGCCGATCCCTCGCTCAGCTTCGCCTCTGCCTTCGACGACGACTGGGTCATCGCGGGAAATGGTGGCGTGTTGGCGCGCGAGATCTTGGCCCAGCTTCCTGACGTGGACACAGTCGTGACTCCGGTGGGCGGCGGCGGTCTGGCGGCTGGGTTGGGGGTGGAGATGGTCCCGCGCGGAATTCACGTGTTGGGCGTTTCGCCCGAAGCCAACTGCGCCATGAAGCGCTCGCTGGAGGACGGCCGGGCCTACACCCAATACGACGGTGGTCCCACCTTGGCCGAGGGCCTGGAGGGTGCGGTCAGCCAGCGCACCTTTGCTATGGCCAAGGACTACTTTCCTGAGGTTGCTTTGGTGAGTGAGGTAGCCATCCGGCAGGCCATCGTGCACGCGTACCGGTCCCTGGGCATCCTGTGCGAGGCCTCGGCCGCGGTCGCGCTGGCCGGCCTCATGGAGGACAAGCTCCCGGTGCAAGGCCGCCGCGTGGTCGTGATCGTCAGCGGCGGCAATATCGAGAGCGACTTGCTCGACCAGCTTCTCACCGGCTCATCGCCGAGGAAGCACGACGGCTAGGGCTGCCGCCGTCCGGCAGCGACCCGCGCCCGTTTTTCGGCGGCTCGGCGCAGATCCCTGGCGGTCGGTCCCACTCCCAGATCGTCGCGTGCATCCTCGCCATGGCCGGGGCCGATGATGTCGCGCAGATAGGCCTCGTACTTGAAGGTATCGGAGTGTTTCTCGTTGTGGCAGCGGGTGCATACCGACTCGGGTGTGCGCGTGCTCAGGGCCAGCGGCTTCTCCAATCCGCGCTTCTCGACGTGGATCGAGCCCGGGCCATGGCAAGCCTCGCACTGGACGTTCTCCAGACCCTTGCTGAACCCTAGGCTCGACCCGCCCACCTCGCCGTAGCCCGTGACATGGCAACTGACACAATCGCCGTGGCCGGTCTTGCCCACGGCTTGCAGGGTCTTCCACGCGTGCGCGTGGACCGTGTGTTTGCAGAATCGGGCCGCGGCCTTGTGGCAGCGTACACAAGAAGCGTCACCCGAGAAATGCGCCCGGCCTGGTTCGGCAGGGGGCGGCGGCTCTGCCACCTTGAGATTTGCGGCACCCACCGCCTTGTCGAGCTCTCGCATGCTGGCGGCTAGGGCCGGATCGCGGGGTAGGTTGCGTCGGATGGGCAGAAGCTCGTTGACGAAATATGAGCCCTGGGCCGGCGCTGCCCAGGGCGTGCTGGCCAGCCGCGCAGCCTCGGTGCGGAGTTCGTCTCGCTCCTGGCGCTTGGCAGCCACAAAGGCCGCGTCGCTGTTGGAGTCGTTTTCCCAACCTGCAAGGTCAGCGTCCAGCTGGCGAACTTGGCGATCAATCTCCTCGGTGCGCACGCGATTCGCTGTCGGTCCTCCGGCATCGCGCAAGGGTTCACCAGCCGACCGTGCCTTATCCTGGCGGAGAACGATCTGCAGCCTACCCACTCGCTGCATCTCAGAACCTGGGACCACAAGGAAAGCGCTGCCGACGTTCTCTGCGCGCGGCGATCCCTCGCCCACGTCATTTCCAAGCACGACGAAGTCAACCGCCGCCTCGCGCGCCACGGCGCGCGCCTGTCGGCGATCGAGGGGTGCCAACGCGATGATGATCTCGGCGCCGGCTGCACGCAACCGGTCGGCCTCGGCACGAGCCGTGCTGACTGGATCTTCTGCGCGCAGACCTTTCTCACGCGCGAGGGCTGGAGCCACCAGGCCGAAAACCCCGATCTTGATTCCCCCCACCAGGCTGATACGCGACGGTTCGACGAAAGGAAGGCTCTCGAGGTTGGCGGCCAGGCGTTTGGGCTGAATTTTGGCGACTCCGCGCACGAGATCGGTCTCACCGAGGGCCGATCCGCCCAAGGGCAGGCGGGCGATCTCGCGGGCTAGAAAGCCTGCTACGAGGTCGGCGGCCTCTTGTTTGCCCGACGAAATTTCACCTGAAGGGTAGGTCAGATTGCCGGCGTCAACCAGCAGGGTGGCGCCTGTTCGCGCGGTCCTGCGCACCAATGCGGTCACCCGGGCGATGTCCCCCAAAGGATCGCTGGTACAGCCACAAGGTTCAAGCGTGCCTTGGGTCTGTGCGGTGTAGAAAACTGTGGCACGGCGTTCGCTCGGGCTGGCGAAGGAAAGGCCGCTCGAACGCGCGAAGTGAGCTGCGAACAAGGCTAGCAGGAGGTGGTTCAGGGGGCGCGGTCGCATGAAACCACAAGAAAATCCCACAGGCTCATCCTGTTGTCACTGTGAGCAGCGGCCGCTGCCGCGTGCAGGCAAAGACAACCCGGCCGCGAAAATAACCAGCTTCGCCTTGACAATCACACGCGTTATAATCACTCTCAGCCCTTAGCTCAGTTCGAGCCCACGAAGGTCCAAACAACATGGCCGTCACACTACGACTCACCCGCGGCGGAGGAAAGAAGTCCCCACACTATCGCGTGGTGGCTTCGGATCGCCGGAGTCCCCGAGATGGACGTTTGATCGAGCAAGTTGGCATCTACGACCCACGGCGGAGCCCGCCCGAGGTCAAGTTCGACATGGCTCGTGTCGACCACTGGTTGGCTGCTGGGGCTGTTCCTAGCGAGACCGTCGGCCAGCTCCTCAAGAAGGCCAGGCGCGCAGTCGTAGCGGCGCCTACCGAGTAGTGCTCCTGTGACCGAGGGCGCCCCCTCTGCAGGAGGTTCCGAGACAGCGCCGGCTCTGCGCGAGCTGGTGCTCTATCTCGCCCGGGCGCTGGTGGAGCACCCCGATGAGGTTGCGGTCGAGGAGATCGATGAGCCGGATGCCACGGTTTTCGAGTTGAAAGTAGCCGAGTCAGACTTGGGCAGAGTGATAGGCCGCCAAGGACGCACGGCCAAGGCCCTTCGCACGGTTCTCTCCGCCGCATCAGCCAAGATGAAACGGCGCGCGATTCTGGAGATCCTCGAGTAGCGCGGGGGGGGGCGTCTGCTGCGCTCCGCGGGTCACAACGTATTTTCCGATGGTCTGCCCTTTGGAACCTTGGGGCGACCGCATGGAAATACCGGCGAGATCAGTTTTCGCCCTTTTCACTCAAAGGGCTGGCGGCCGGACCTCGCCGCGCTGCCACTGGAGGCAACGATTGGCGAGCCGGGATCCGAAACCCCGGCTACCGTCACGGCGGTTCGGCCGATTGTCGACGGATTCCTGCTGAGGCTGGAGGGCGTGTCGACGCGAGAAGGGGCGGCATCTCTGACCGGGCAGAAATTGTGGCTGCCCAGGACGACGCTTCCTCCGCTGGGAGCGGGCGAATTCTATGTGGAAGATCTCGTCGGATGCGTTGTCGAAGACCGCGAGGGACGCCGTCTCGGCATCGTGAGTAGCGTTTTCTGGAACGGAGGCCACGACGTCATGGTGGTTGGCGGCGGGGAGGCGGCCGAGCGATTGCTTCCTGCTGTGCCGGAGTACATTGTGGCGATCGACCGTTTGGCGAAACGGGTGGTGGTTGACCCTCATGAGTGACGATCGGCTCGACGCGAACGACGCCGGTGGCACGGCGTCGGCTCGGCTGGTGATCGAGATCATCACGCTGTTTCCCGAGATCTTCACTTCGTTTCTCCAGGCCAGCCTGCTGGGAAAGGCTATCGCCAGCGGCCTCATCGTCGTCGAAAGAACCAACCCACGAGACTTTGCGCCGGGCCGCCATCGTCAAGTCGACGATTCGCCCTACGGCGGCGGCCCTGGCATGGTCTTGCGCCCCGACCCCGTCGCGGCGGCCATTGATGATGTGGAAAACCGCCGGGGGCGAGCCCACAGGCTTCTGCTCGCGCCATCCGGCAGGCTGTTCGACCAGAAGTGCGCCGCAGACTTGGCAGCCCGGGGGCGCATCATGCTCATCTGTGGCCGCTACGAGGGAGTGGACGAGCGGATCGCTCAACTCTACGCCGACGAGTCAGTGAGCATTGGGGATTATGTGCTGGCGGGCGGCGAGGTGGCGGCCGCAACTATCATCGAGGCCACTGCGCGCTTGGTGCCGGGAGTGCTGGGATGCGGGGAGTCGGTGGTGGAGGAATCTTTCTCCGCCGGCCGGCTAGAGTTTCCCCAGTGGACCCGGCCTCCCCTGTTTCGCGGGCTCGGCGTCCCGGAGGTGCTGCTCTCAGGAAATCACGCCGAAGTAGCGCGTTGGCGTCGCCGGGAAGCGCTGCGGCGCACCTTGTCGAGCCGCCCGGATCTGCTGGAGCGGTGCCCTTTGACCGAAGAGGAAAGGGCTATGCTCGACGAGCTGGAGCGGACCTAGTCGCGTGGGGAGCCCGCCGGTCTTGCACTTGGGTTTGGCGAGGCCGAGCGCGAGGGCGCGAGCGAAGCGAGCGGGTGTGGTGGGGGAAGGTGCAGGTCCCGAAGTCCCCGAAGGGGGAAGCGAGCGGGGTGGGGGTGGTTGGTGTGGGGCCGAAGGGCGGAGCGAACCCCTCTCAGGGTTCCCATGTAGGTTCCCATGTAGGTAGGTTCCCATGATCGCGTAGGCGAAGGCGGGCTTTGCCCGCCAGAGCCAGAGCGCGGGAGGGGTTGGGAACCCTTTCAGGGTTCCCATGTAGATGTTGACTGCGGGCCTCCTTCCGCGTAGTAAATACGCCCTTGCACCGAGCCGACCCATGAGCACGCACCCACTGATACGAGCAATCGAAGATGCCACCCGGCGGGACAACATTCCGGCTTTCCGGCCAGGTGACAGCGTGAGGGTGCATACCCTGATCAAAGAAGGCGACAAGGAGCGGGTTCAAGTGTTCGAGGGTGTGTGCATCGACCGACGTTCCGGATCGGCCTGCGCCTCGTTCACGGTGCGCAAGATTTCGTACGGCGTGGGGGTCGAGCGCATCTTTCCTCTGCATACGAGCCGCATTGAGAAGATCGAGATTGTGCAGCGCGGGCGCGTGCGCCGCGCACGTCTCAACTACTTGCGGGAGCTGCAGGGTCGTGCGGCGCGCATCAAGGGTGAGCGCGCCGCCGTGGACCAGAATGAGGCCGGTTCCGAAGGTCCAGCTGTCGCCGCTCCTGGCACGGACAGCACCGCGCCCGGCGCGTAGAGGTCTATCGCGTTCTCAAGTGAACGCCCTTTCAAGCCACGCGAAACGCGTCTTCTACGTGAGTGATCGCGGGCGGCGCCTCGTCACGCGCGAAGGTGACTCCCACGACATCAAAACGAAATTCCGTCGCGGCGGGCTGAACATTTTCGAGGTACAGGCGAGCTGCACGCACGACGCGGGCGCGCTTGCGCGCATTCACCGTCTCAAGAGGATGTCCGCGTTCCTCGCCGGTGCGCGAACGGACCTCAACGAAGACAAGAACACCTCGATCGTCCGCTACCAAGTCCAACTCCCCTTCGGGGCGGCGCCAGTTTCTCTCGATAATGCGATAGCCGCGCGCTTCTAGCAACGCGGCGGCCAGATCTTCTGCGCGAGCCCCAACCGTTGCGCGGTCCGCCGACGGTTGCCGCCACGGCGGACAACCGTCCTCATGGCTCACGGCGATTCTTGGCAGGCCGTCTTTCCGTGGTTCTGGGCGGGGTCGCAGGTTTGAGGCGTCTGCAGACCAGACAGCCCGAGGAAGTCCTTGCAGAGGCAGAGCTTCTGGCAGCAGAGCGGGCCGACGACAAAAGCCACACCGCAGGCAAACCCTTTCTTGCAGCGCAAATCGCTGCGTTCCGCATTGTCCCGTTGCTGGCCGTCGCAGTCGCTGTCCTTTGAACATGTCGCCGAGCAGTAAGGACCCGTATCCACGTTCGAGGTCCCCTGATTGACGGGCTTCAGGCAGATGCGGCTCGGGCACTCGAGAGCCTGGTTGTTGTAGACGGCCTGCGACTGGCCGGCGTCGGCCCCTATGTCACAAGGACGACCAATCCCGTTGTCCTCGCACGCCATGCTGCCCAAGGCGGCAAGGGCGAGAAGTAGCGCTCCAAGAAAGGAGACGCGAACCAGGGCGGTCAACAAGTGACGTGACGGGGCAGACAGTTTCGCGCTCATCAAAGGACTCCTCCTGTCCACTCGGACGAAGCCGAGGGCAAGCACGGTCAGGGACCAAGGATGGGACATATTAGCTTTGGGAGGTCGCCTGTCAACAGGGAATAGCAGCCCCGCATGGCAACATTTTGTTCCGAAGATTCGCGTAGTTGACCGCGGTTCGTGGCGGGACGTTCTCCCTTGACACCTCAGATCCGCGTGCCTAGGATGGCCCGATTTTCAGGCATAGCACCGACGGTAGGGTCATCGACTCAATCGCTGCGGTTCGTGAGTTGAAGCCCTGGCAAACACCCAAACACTAGCTTACGGTCGTGCGGCCGGGTAGGCGATTTCAAACACTTGACCAATCTCTTCCACCAATTGCCCGCCGAGATCCTCTGAGGTGGGCGTTACCGACGCGAGGTCCATCCATGAGCCGTGAAAAGAGTTGCGTATTGTTCCTGCTTTTCGCACTCACCCTGGCGGTGACGTCCGATGCTTGGGCGCAGAGGCGGAAAAAGAGCAAGCCGGCCGGCGCCACGCCCGCGGGCGAGACTTCGTCGGGCTCTGCCACCACCACCAAGTCCGTCAGCGAGGCCAGCGCACCCGAGCTGGAACGAGCCGAGAAGTTCTACCAGCTCGGCAACTACTACAGCGCCTCGATCGAGTTCAACAAGGCCATCGAGGGAGAAGGGGCGGTCGACCCGGGCGCGAAGATGCGGGCCGAGTTCATGATGGGTAAGACGCTGTTCAAGTTGAAGTTCTTTTCGGCGTCGTTGGGCTACTTCGATCGCATCGTGCAGAAGGGTCCCGCGCATCCCAACTACAATGAAACCCTGCAGTGGCTGGCGTCGCTCACGCATCAGCCAGTGGATACGGGAATCGTTCTGGAGAAGATCGGAAAGTACAACCGGCAGGAACTGGAGGCCCCGCAGCTCGAGGCGGTGCGCGACGAGCTGTATTTCTTGCTTGGAAAGTACAACTACAACAAAGGCAAGTTCCAGGAGGCCGTTTCGCTTTTCAACCTGGTTCCGGCCAAGAGCGCCTTCTACCCACAGGCCAAGCTTTTTGAAGGCGCGACCTACGTGCGCCAGTATACCGCCAAGCCCGCGGTCGAGGCGTTCAAGGCAGTTCTGCTGGCTGCCGAGGAGAGTCAGGATCCCAAGGTCAAGCCTTTCCAGGATCTGGCCAATCTTTCGCTGGCTCGGGTTTTCTACTCCACCGGCCAGTTCAAGATGGCGACCAAGTATTTCGACCGGGTTTCACCCGAATCCTATGACTGGCCCAACAGCCTGTTCGAGGCCTCGTGGGCCAACTTCATGCTCAAGCAGGAGGGATATTCCAAGGCCCTGGGCGACATCCACACCTTGCGCGCGCCTTTCTTCGAGTACTTCGTCAAGCCCGAGTCCGTGGCGGAGGCTTTGACGGTCAAGGCGACCATCTACTTCTACAATTGCCTTTTCGAACGCGCTGCCAATTCCATCCAAGAGTTCAACGACTGGGTTCCCCAGGTGGCCGAGGGCCTCGCCAAGGCGCTGACCGGCAACCCTGCCAACGATCAGTTCTATGCGCTGGCGGTAAAGATTCGTTCCGGCAAGTCTGGCCTGCCTCCGGCGGTGGAGCGAGCGGCGCGCGCGGTTCTTTCTGACCGCAGCTTGGTTCGTCGCTTTGACGCCATTCGCGAGCTGGACCGCGAGCTGGTCCAGCTTGAGAGAGCGGAGGCTTCGTGGAGGAACACAACGGTGGCCACGAATCTCAATTCCGAAATCGGCGTGACCCGCGCTTTGGCGGTGAACGAAGCCGGCGAGATCGCGCGCAAGCGCGTCGAACGCCTGGTGAATGAGTTCCGCGTTCTCATCACCCGCGTGATCAAGATTGAGTACGAAATCCTCCAAGGCGAAAAGGGCACGTTGGAAGAAGACGTCAAGTCCGAGTCGCAGAGCGACGCCAGCGGCCGTTCGCGGGATATCAGCAACGTCCGCATCGACGACGAACACGAGTTCTGGCCGTTCATGGGGGAGTATTGGCGTGATGAACTCGGCTACTACCGCTACAAACTTCTCAACAAGTGCGTGCACGGAACTGCGGGACCGGAAGGGGCGCCGGCCAGTGGAGGACAGGAAGAGGCAGTGCCTGAGGGTGGCGAAGCACCGGCACCAGAATCGGCAGCACCGGCGGGCGAGCAACCCTGACCGGACCCAGATCAGCCAAGCAAGGGAAATGAACATGAAGGATCATCGACGTTCTACTCGCTGTGCCTCGCTCGGCATCGTTCTCTTCAGCACGGTAGCGGGCTTGGGGACGGCATCTGCGGATGCGAAATTCAAGAAGAAGGAGCTGGAAGTCCAGGGCGGGGCCCAGACCGAGCTGACAAAGCCCAAGGAACCGCCCAAAGAGCAGAAACAGACCGGGCCAGTTCTCACGGTGGAACAGTTCGTCGGGCAACAGCAGACGAAGATCCAGCAGATCACCGACAAGCAGATCGCCCGCCTCAACCAGCTCATCAAGATCACGCCCAATGACGACCCCCAGAAGGCCGACTTCTACTTCCGGCTGGGCGAGCTCTACGCGGAAAAGCAGCGCTTCAACAGCCTGCAGGCGCGCAGCTTCGACGAGAAGATTTTCCAAGCCGAACAGAAGAAGAACACCTCGCTGGCTGCCAAGCTGAAGAAGGATCAGCAGGACGCCGAGAAGGCGTCCGAGAAGTGGGCCAATGAGGCGATCAAGGACTACGTCGAGGCGTCGAAGCATGCGAAGTACGAGCGCATGGATGAGGTGCTGTTCCGCCTCGCCTACTTGCTACAGATGATGAAGAAGGACGACCGAGCGCGGGAGTTCTTCCACCGTCTCATCAAGGACTACCCGCAGTCGAAGTACGTTCCCAACGCCTACCTGTCTTTTGCCGAGTACTACTTCGCCAAGGGCGAGATGGAGAACGCGCTCAAGTTCTACGAAAAGGTGGAACAGTTCCCCAAGTCGTCGGTGTACGGATTCGCCGTGTACAAGAAGGGTTGGGCGGAGATCAACCTGGGCAACTTCAAGTCGGCCTTGGGAATCTTCGTCAACGTGATTGAGCTTTGCCACGCCGGCAAGATCGACAAGGCTCAGCGCGGCCCCCTGGAAAAGGAAGCCAAGAAGGACTTGGTCAAGGCCTACGCGCGTACTCCCGGCGCTGCTCCAGACAAGGCTTGGGAGTTTTTCCAGCGCATGGGTGGTGACTTTGCCCCCAAGATGCTGGAATCGCTGGCTGAGTTGTACTGGGAACAGGGCATGTTCGCCGAGTCGTCGAAGATCTATCGCAAGATCATGGCGCTCAACGAGAAGTCAACGCGTCTGTGCGAATGGCAGTACAAGATTCTGCGCAACACGCTGTCGGCCGGTAGCAAGCGCGATCAGGTGCAAGAGGTCAGGCGTCTTGGTACGGCCTACGAGTACGTCCAGAAAATGGAAGGCATCAAGAAGGACGTGCTGACCGAGTGCAAGAACAACTACCACGACACTACGAAAGAGCTCGCGCTCATCTGGCACAAGGAAGCGCAGCGGACCAAGAACGCGGACACCTATCAGCTCACGCGCCTCATCTACAAGGAGTACCTGGATCACTTCCAGAACGAGAAGGACACCCCAGAGATGACCTTCTTCTTCGGCGAAATTCTGTGGGTGACCGAGCAGTGGGCCGAGGCTGCCGAAACCTACACCAAGGTTGTTCAGCTGGACCCCAAGGGCAAATATGTAAAAGAGGCGGCTTATGCGGCCGTGCTGGGGTGGAAGAACGCACTCAACATCGACGACTCCGGCGCCATGCCTGACAAAGACAAGAAGGACATGAAGCCGCGTCCTATCCCGGCTGGCCAGCAGAAGATGATCGCGGCCTTCGACACCTACATCAAATACGTGCCCGATGCGCCGGAATTGGTGAAGATCAAGTACCGCAAGGCGAGAATCTTCTACGACTACAACCACTTCGACGATGCAGTCGTGCTGTTCAGGGACATCGTCGACAAGCATGTAACCGACGAACTGGCCATCTACTCGGCGAACTTGCTGCTCGATTGCCTCAACATCATGGGCAAGTACAAAGAGCTGCTGGCCACGGTAGAGAAGTTCTTGGGCAATCCCGTCCTGATGAAGGACGAAGAGTTCAAGAAGCAGATGATTGGCCTCAAGACCGACAGCCTGGTGGTGGAAGCCAAGCAGTACGAGAAGGAAAAGAACTACAAGGAATGTGGCACCTCGTACGAGGCCGCCGCGGAGACCATTCCCGATCACCCCAAGCATGCTGAACGTCTCTACAACGCCGGCCTTTGCTTCCAGAACGCCCGTCTGGTCGGTCAGGCCATCAGGGTTCGCCAGCAGCTAATCGAAAAGCACGCGAAGGATCCGCTGGCGCAGCGTGCCCTCTTCCAAATTGCCAGCGGCTATCACCAGATCGCCTCCTACAGCGAAGCGGCCAAGCGCTACGAGGAGTTCGCCACCAAGTTCCCGGGCGAGAAGCAGTCGCGGGCTGCTCTCGGCAACGCCTACACCTTCCGCATTGGGTTGGGGGAGTTCGAAAAGGCGGTCGACGACATGAACGCGTTCGTCAAGTACTACGGAACGCGTGATGCACAGGACGCGGCCAACGTGGTGTTCCAGATGAGCGAGGTGTACGAGAAGCAGAACAAGACTGATGATCTGGTCAAGCACCTGACGGCCTACCTGAAGAAGTGGGGCGCCAAGGGCGGCGTGGATAAGCAGATTCTTGCCCACTTCAAGCTGGGCGAGATCTCGTGGAAGCGTTCCTGTCCGCAGGAAGGCGTCAACGGTGCCTGCATCAAGGTCGAGCGCGTGACCGCGACGGGTCGGCAGAAGGTCTTTGCCGAGATCAACTCCAAGATCAAGGACAAGAAGAAGAAGCTGAAGGAGAAGCTGCGCACCCAGTGCGGTCCGCCCACCAGCTCGAAGATCACGGTCTATGATCGCAACTCCAAGTACGCCAAGGACGGCCAGGATCACTTCAAGGAGGTTCTCAAGCTGTGGAGCCACGGCGAGGCGGCCAAGAAGATACCGGGCGCTACTGCGGGTGAGCGTGCGGCGCGCGAGGTGATCGCCCGTTATGCGGCGGCGGGCTCGGCCTTCTACGGGGCCGAACAGCTCTACGAGCAGTTCCTGCGGGTGAAGTTCCCGGCCGGGCTCGATTTCCAGCAGCCCACCCAGTGGGACAAGCCCAAGGTCGCCGCGGCCAAGAAGAAGAAGTTCGAGGAGTCGAGCAAGAAGTTCCTTGCGTACATGACCGAGAAGACATCTCTGGCGGAGAAACTGACGGGTCCCAGCGCCGACAAGAAGGGTCTCTATGACTTCGTGCTCGACCACCACGTCGCGCACTGGACCATCGCGGCCTCGGCACGCATCGGACAGGTCTATGCGGATTTCGTCAACCAGCTCTACACCGCGGATATCCCCAAGGATCTCAAGGAGCAGGATGAGTGGGGTAACCGGCCGCGCGAGATCTTCTGCGACGCCCTTGTCGACAAGGCCGAGCCCATCGAGTCAAAGGCCGTTGTCGGTTATGACCTGTGCTTGAAGGCGGCTACCAAGGAGTCCTGGTACAACGAGTGGTCGACCATGTGCGAGGTGGAGCTCAATCAGATGAAGCCCGCCGAGTATCCCCTGGCGGCCGAGATGAAGCCGGAACCTGGCTATGTCTCGACGCCTATCACGCCCGGCGGTGTCATCCCGGACCTGCCCGATAACCTCCAGGTTACTTCTAAGGACTAGGAGCCAGCGATGATCACCCGTCGAAGTCTCGAAATGTGCTCGTCACGGACCCTGTTTGGGTTTGCAGCCTTGCTTGGCCTGGCCGTCGGTTGCGCAACGACCGCAGGTTCGGGAAGTCCAAAACGGGAAACCCTGCCCGACGAGGAGGAGGCGGCGCCTGGCCAGAAGTCGACCGGCGGCCTATCCGGCCCCGTCGAGGCTCCCCTCATTGCGCGCAAGCCGACCGATCGGCAGGTCACCGAGGAGGACAAGGCCGACTACGAGAAGGCCGTCGTGGATTACATGAAGGCCAAGAAGGGGGGGACCATTCCCGGCGAGGATTGTTCCAAAGTGGCATCCGCTTTCAGGAGGCTAGCCGACCACGTGCCCGCCCTTCTCGAGGCGCGCAGCAACGAGGCCGCGGTGGATCTTGAGTGTGGCAAGAAGGGCGAGGCGGTCAGCATCTGGAAGAAGCTTACGGCTGCAGCCAAGCCCTTTGCGCCCGCCCTGGCGAATCTGGGCTACGTGAGCTGGCAGGAAGGGAACAAGTCCGACGCGGAGTCGCTCTTCAAGCGTTCGATTGAGGCTGATCCCTGGAGCGGCTCCATCGCTGCCCGCATCAACATGGCGCAGATTTACCGCGAACGGGCTCGTCTCGCGAGCGGTTCCGAAAAGAAGTCGCTCAACGACGCGGCCGTGAAGGAACTACGGCGCGTTCTCGCCGTGGATGGGAACAGCCTGCAGGCCTACGCCGGCCTTTGCTTCATCTACTTCGACTTGGACTTGCCCGAGGCCGCCAAGCTGGTCGGTGCCCAGGCCATCAAGCGGGCACAAGAAATCGCGACCGGCAAGTTCGAGGATGAGGCGACTGTCACGGATGAGTCGAGCAAGAAAGCCAAGAAGGGCAAGGGAAAGAAAGAAGACGCGAAGGAGAAGGACGCGGACAAGACGGCCCAGGAGACGCCTGCGGAGGGAACGGGCTACACAGTCGAGATGAAGAAGGCCGTGGCGGTGGTCTACAACACGCTGGGCATGATCTACTTGGCCAAGAAGAACTACACAGAGGCGATCAAGAACTTCACCGTTGCGGTGGAAAACGACCCTACGCTTTTTGAGGCAAGGCTCAATCTGGCCGCGGTTTCACTCAAATTCCGCAACTACGACATAGCGGAAGAAAACTTCAAGGCTGTGCTCAAAGCCAAGCCTCGCAACTATGAGGCGATCATAGGGCTGGGAGTTGCCTTGCGTGGCAACAGGAAGTTGGACGAAGCCGAGGCGAAGTACAACGAGGCTCGCAGTCTCGATCCGCAACGCCCGGATTCGTATTTCAATCTCGGCCTGCTCTATCAGGAGTACAAGGGCGGCAGCGACAAGCCCATGCTGCAAAAGGCACAGGCCTACTATCGGGATTTCTTGACGAAAGCACCTTCTCCCAAGGCGAAGAAAGACGCCGAGAAGCGCATCAAGGATATCGACGAGGTGTTCGTGGCGCTGGAAGAAGCGGCCAAAATGATGAAAGAGGCGGAGGAGATGCAGCGCAAGGCGGAAGAGCAGCAGAAGAAGATGGAAGAGGACATGAAGAAGATGGAGGCGGAGGAGAAGCGCCAGCAGGAGGAGATGAAGAAGAAGGAGGAGGACGACAAGAAGAAGAAGGAGGAGGAGAAGGTCAAGAAGGCCGCTGACGCAGAGAAGGCCGTGGCGGACAAGGCCGCAGCAGCAGAGAAGGCCGCGGCGGACAAGGCCGCAGCAGCAGAGAAGGCCGCGGCGGACAAGGCTGCAGCGGCAGAGAAGGCCGCGGCGGACAAGAAGGCCGCGGGCGACAAGGCTGCAGATGCAAAGGCAACGACAGCAAAGGCCGCTGCGCCTGGCTCTGCCGCAGAGCCCCCGACTGCTGCGACGCCGGATGAGCCAAGCGCCGCGCCGGAGAAAGCCGACGACAACAACGCGGCGCAGAAGCCAGCCGGCAAGAAGAAGTAGGCGCAACGCTGCGTTTCATCTTTCGAACTCGATCCATAATTGTTGGGAACCCAATTCGATCTTGGTTGTCAATAGGAGGCGAGCGTTCCGTGCTTGTCTTCCGGTACAGCCGAAGGAAGGAAGTTAACCGATGCGACTTATAGCAATGATTGCGGTTCTCACCATCGGGGGACTGGGTACGGCTCTCGCTCAAGAAAAAGGCGAGCAGTTCAAGTCCAAGACCGTCTACGATTTCGAAGACGACAACGTCGAGGGCGATCTGCAGCGGCCTGATGGCGAGTTGGTGAACGCCATCAACAAAGCCAAACATTCCAGCCTCATCGAGATTCGCAAAGACTTCATTCCCGAAATGCTCAAGTCGCTCGAAGACATCTAGCCGCTTGGGGGCAGAGGCCCCCGTGGCGGAGTTCGAGAGCACAGGCGTGGCCGCCAGGGCCAAGGCCTGCCGTAACCGGAGGAGACCAAATGGCCAATGTCGCAGTCCCCGTCAAGTTCCAGATCTTCAGGGGAGATCAGATCGTACGAGAAGAGATACTGACGGAGGCGGTCATCAAGATCGGCAAGCTGGCCTCCTCGCATCTGCGGCTTGACGACGAGTCCGTGTCGCGCATGCACGCCGTGCTCGAAGTGAACGGGCCCGAAGACATTCAGCTCATCGACTTGGGTTCAACTCGAGGGACATTGCTCAACGGTGAGCGTATCGCCAAGGCCCGGCTGAAGGCTGGGGATCAGGTTCAGTTCGGCGACGTTCGCGTAGTCATCTCCTTCGCGGCCGAAGAGGCGGGGGCGCCTACGCCGCCGCCTGTCACGCCGGTGGTCGCCGTGCCTCCTGCCCCACTCACAGCGCCGCAGTATTCGGCACCGGTTCAGCCTTCGGCTCCTCCTCCTGCGGCCTACGCTCCCCCGGCGCAGTATTCTGCCCCGGCGCCCCAGGCCATGGCGGCGCCCCAGGGCTATGTTCCCACGGGAGCCGGCATGGCCGGCTTCGCGAGCCACGCCGGAGCTGAGGTCGAGGTCCAGGATGGGACCCACGCCGTCGAGGTCCAGGCCGTGTACCGCGGTGTTGTGATCCAGACCCGCCATCTGTCTGACCCCACGGGGCGAAGTACAGAAGGGCAGTCCAAGTCGATGCTGGTCGCGGGCGGTGCCTTGATCGTGGTGGCCTTGGTGGCCTTCTTCGCAACCATCTTGAACCTTGGTGCCGAAAAGAGCCGCTATGACCAGTTCATCAACGACGGCGGCGAGGGCAAGAACTTCCAGTGGAAGGCCACTTCACCAGTCATGGACTTCGTGGTCTTCGGCGGCATCGGCGCGGGAATTGCCCTGTGCTACATGGGCCTGAAGCGCCGGGGGAGGACCAACCCCAACTTCGTGGTGGGCGCGGCCGCGGGTTCGGATGCGCCTCTGGGAACCGACTTTATCGGCGGTCAGTCCTTTGCCCTGGTATCCACCACGGGTTCCGATTTTCTCGTGAACGTCACACCGTCGATGACGGGTGAGGTCCTGATGGACAACCAGGTGGTTTCCCTGCCGCAGTTCGTGCAGCAGCGAGGCGCCAGTTTCTCTCTGGGCGACCGGGGCCGCGCCAAGATCAACTGTGGCGAGACCAGCTTCTTGGTGAGCGCAACCCCCAAGCCACGGACCTTCCCGGTGCCCTTCCTGGTCTGGCGCTGGAGTGAGCAGGCCTACACCGTGGGTACGGCCATCGGCTTGGTTCTGTTCCTTTTGATGATCTTCTCTGTCCCGCCCGATCCTAAATCGCTTTCTCTCGATCTCTTCAATGCCGACAGTCGCTTCGTGAACTTCCTCATCAAGCCACCCGAGGAGAAGGAAGAAGAGATTCCCGAGTGGCTCAAGAAGAAGGGGCCCGACGAACAGGGTGGCAAGGGCAAGCGGCACAAGGGCGAAGAAGGCAAGATGGGGAAGAAGACCTCCAAGAACAAAGAGGGTCTGTACGGCCTCAAGGGCCCCAAGGACAACCCGGATCCCCACCTGGCCAAGAAGCTTGCCGAAGAGCAGGCCAAGAACGCCGGCATCCTCGGCGTGCTGAAGATGGCCGAAGGTTCGCACCTGGCCTCCATCTTCGGTCGCGACACGGCGGCCGGGAACGATGCGGAGAACGTGCTCGGTGGTCTCATTGGCAACCAGATTGGTGAGGCGTACGGCGTGGGTGGTCTCGGTCTGGTCGGCACCGGGACCGGCGGTGGTGGCACCGGCGAAGGCACCATCGGCCTTGGCAACTTCGGCACCATCGGCAAGGGCGGCGGCGGCGGAAACGGGTCCGGCTACGGCCGCGGCGCAGGTGGCCTAGGCGGCCGCCGTGCACGCGCGCCAGACGTCATCCCGGGCCAGGCCAACGTGCGCGGGTCGCTCGACAAGGAAATCATCCGCCGTATCATCCGGCGCCACATCAACGAGGTGAAGTACTGCTACGAAACCGAGTTGACGAAGAAGGCTGATCTTTCCGGTCGCGTCTCGGTCCAGTTCACCATCGCCGCGACGGGAACCGTGATCGCCTCGGTCTTGCAGAGTTCGACTATGGGCAACGTTCGCGTGGAGAACTGCGTGGTGCAGGCGGTTCGACGCTGGGAGTTCCCCAAGCCGCTCGGTGGCGGCATCGTCATCGTGTCGTATCCATTCAACTTCACCGCCGGTGATGCGGGCAGCGAGTAGCGCTCGCGATTCGACAACGGAAGGAGCCGCGATGAGCCGCTATCTGAAAGCTGTTTTCGTGTTGGGGTTGATTCTGCCGGCCTGTGATGCGTTTGTGTGCAGCCAGCAGCGCATCAAAGCCATCGAGATCGCGAACAGGGGTGTCGAGGCGTTCAAGAACAATCTCTACGACTCAGCCGAGCGCGAGCTAAGGCTGTCTATCCAGACGGACCCCACCTACGAGATGGCCTACTACAACCTGGGCAAGGTCTATCAGAAGCAGCGCAAGTGGGACAAAGCCATCGACGCGTTCGAGGGTGCGGCTCAACGAAGCCCGAGCAACGCCAACTACCAGTACGACCTGGGCGAGGCGTATCTTGAGGCGAAACACCTGGACAAGGCGGAAACTGCACTCAAGAAGGCGACGGAACTGGACCCCAAGCTCTTCAAGGCCCAGTGGCGGCTGGGACTGGTGTACCTGTTCCAAGAGCGCCCCAAGGAAGCCGATATAGCTCTGCGCAACGCCATCGAACTTAATCCCCGGATGGACAAGCCCTTCATCGCGCTGGGCCGGCTCTACCTCGATTTCGATGCGGACAAGGAGGCGGCGCAGGTTCTTGCGGAATGCGTGCGGGCCAACGAGAACAGCGCCGAGTGTTACAACCTCCATGGCGTGGCGCTGAAGTCACTCAAGCAATACGAGCAGGCCGTGTCTGAGTTCAAGAAGGCGCTCGACGTGGACAGCGGACTTTTCGATGCCCTGTACAACTGCGGCATGACGTACGCCGAATGGTATGAGGAATCGCACGCCAGCGAGCAGAAGCAGCAGGCCCGTGACTACCTGCAGAAGTTCGTGGCCACCGGTGGGGGCAAGGATGGCTCGGCGTTTGGCTTCTTGCGAGCTGCGAGCGACAAGCTCTATGCTTTGAGCGGCCCGTAGCTCTATCGCATCGGTGTCTCCTGCCGCAACCCGACGCCCGAGCGGGTGATCCCTGACAAGCGTGGATTCCCCACGTGTCGTTCCAGATCCGGTGAGCTGGGCTCTGCTGGGACCGCTCCGGCTATCGCAGATCCGCCCCGCCGACCGCAGGGGGGCGGAGCGGGTGCGCTTGGGCCGTCAGGACGGTCGCGAAGGCCCGCAGCGACGAGAGAATGGGGTTCATTCCCGTTGTATGCGAAGCGGCCAGCATGGTATAAAATGCTCCATTTTCCGCGGTCTTAGCCTCTCCACCACGAGAGGCTAAGAGCATGCGGTCGCGACCCTGTGGTTGCCTTTTTCATCCCGGAGGACCAAGTGGGCAAGGAACCAACCTCGAACGCTGTGCTTGAGGACTTTCCAGCGGAGCTGCAAGGCCAGGCCGCTGCGGCGCTGGAGACCGAACGTCTGTCGGTGGAGAAAGGCATCGATGCGTGGAAAAAGATCGTGGCTGCCGCTCCCTCGGCCTGGGAGCCCAGGCGTGAGTTAGCCCGTGTCTACCGGCGGGCAGAACGCTGGAAGGCCTGCGTCGAGGTCTTGAAGGAAGCCGTCGAGAAGGCCACCTGGGCCACTGCCGAGGCGAAGGTCCCCGTGTTGTTGGAGATGGTCGAGCTGTACCGTGATCGGCTCAAGCTCGACGTGATGGTGGTGGAGGCCTACAACCGGATCCTCACCCTGCAACCCAACAACGTCGAGGTGATGGACGCGTTGGCTGCCCAGTACGAGGTCATCCCGCGCTGGCCCGAATTGATTGCGGTGTTGCGCAAGAAGGCGGCCATCGTCGCCTCGGCCCAGGAGAAGATCGCGCTGCACCTCAAGGTGGCAAACCTGTACCTGGAGAAGTTCTCGAACCAGGCCGAGGCCATCAAGACGTTCGAAGCGATCCTCGAGATTGATCCGGGGAACGTTGAGGCGCTGGCCTTCCTCAAGCAGATGTATGAGAAGCGGCGCGACTGGGATCGACTGGTGGCCGTGCTGCGGCAGGAAATCGCGCGCGTGACCGATCCGGCCGAGCAAGGCAGACGCTGGGCCGAAGTTGCCAAACTGGCCACTGAGAAGCTCAAGAAGGCGGCGGTTTCGATCGAGCTGTGGGGCAAGGTCCTCGATGTCAACGACAGCGACGGGGAGGCGCTGACCGAGCTGGAGAAACTGTATGAGCGTGAGAAGCGGTGGGAGGAACTGGCGGCGGTTCTCGACAAGCAGGCGATGCTGAGCGACGACCCGGCCAAACGCGGCGTCATCCTGCCCAAGCTGGCCACGGTGTACACCGAGAAGCTGCAGAAGCCCGACCTGGCGGTGGCCGCGTGGAAGACGCTGCTGGATGCGGAGCCCGAGAACCGACGCGCGCAGGATGCGCTTCGCAAGCTGTATTTGCAGAACAAGGATTGGGACGCGCTCGAGGGTTTCTATTCGGTCCAGGGCAAGTGGGACGAGTTCGCGCGGGTGCTGGAGCGGCAGGCCGAAACGGAAACGGGCGAGGCGCGGGTCGGGCTGTGGAACAAGATCGCGGTTCTCTACCGTGACCGTCTCAACAAGCCGGACAAGGCGCAGAAGGCATTCGAGAAGACGCTCTCCCTCGATGGCCACAACCTGGTGGCGGCCGAGGCGCTCATTCCGATGTACGAGAGAGACAAGGACGCCAAGCGCCTGGCCGGGGTTCTGCAGGTGCAACTCGAACACACCCAGGACGCGGCCGAGCGCCAGGAACGCATGCTGCGTATCGCGCAGATTCTCGAGGGCGACGCCGGCGACAAGCCGCTGGCGCTCACGGTGGCCTTGCAGGCGCTATCCGAGAATCCGCGCGAGGAATGGGCGCGCGAATACGCCGAGCGGCTGGCCGGCGAGACGGGCAACTGGGCTCTGCTGGTGGAAGCCTACGAGGCGGTTCTGCCAAGCCTGCAGGGACAGGATGCGCTTCCCGTTCTGGCCACAGTGGCGCGAGCTTACGAGAAGGAGTTGGCCAACACCGAGGCGGCCATTGAGCGCAACCGGGCGATTCTCGAGATCGCGGATCGCGACGAGCAGGCCGTATTGGCTCTCGAACGCCTGTATGTGGCCACCGGCCAGCACGACCAGTTGTTGGCCATCTACGACAAGAAGCTCGCCCTGGCCGGCTCGGAAGACGAGAAGCGCGAAGTGCGCCTCCAGCTCGCGGCGCTCTACGAAGAACAGGTGCACGACGCGGACAAGGCGATCGAGCTCTACAAGGACATCCTGAAGACGGCCAAGGAAGACGTGCAGGCGCTGCGCGCACTCGACCGCCTGTATCGGGCCACCGAGCACTGGAAGGATCTGAGCAAGATCATCGTACGCCAGCTCAAGCTGCCCAATGACGACCCGGCTGCGGCCGAGTTGAAGTTTCGCCTGGGCGAGGTCTCCGAGAAGTATCTCAAGAGCCCTGGCGTGGCCGTGCAGTCGTATCAGGAGGCCCTGGCGCTCGACGCGACCCATGCGGGGGCACGCGCGGCTCTGGAGGTCTACCTCGAGGATGATCGGTACCAAGTGAGCGCGGTGGCGGCGCTTGAGCCCATTTACGAGGCGGGACACGAGGTCGAGCGGTTGCTGCAGGTTCAGCGCATCAAGCTGGCGCGCGAGACGGATGTCGCGGCCCGGGTGGCCCTGCTTCTGCGTATCGGCGTCCTGGAAGGCGAAGCCAACCGCGCCGAAAGGGCCTATCAGGCCTATGCCGAGGCGTTCACCGCTAGTCCCGAGTCGTCCGAGGCGCGCGCGGCTCTGGAGGCGCTGGCTGATGGCATGGGGAAGTGGCGGGAGCTGGTGGCGCTGTACAGCGAGGCCCAGGCCAGTCACAAGCTCGCCTCCGGGCTGGAGCGCGAGATTCTTCTGGTCATCGCGGTGGCCTACGACGAGAAGCTCGACCAATCGGACAAGGCCGTCGAGTATTTCCGCCTGGCGCAGGAGATCGAGCCGGAAGACGCTTCCGCGCTCGAGGCCCTGGAACGACTGTACACGCGCACCGAGCGCTGGTCCGACCTGGTCGATACCCTGAAGAAGAAGGCGGAGCTGGTCCATTCCAGCGAGGAGCGCGAGCAGATTCACGCCCGCATCGCCGCTATCTGGGAAGAGGCCATCGGAAATCCCGACGAAGCCATTGCGGCGTGGAAGGAGGCGCTGGGTGACAACGCGGGCAGTTTGACCGCTCTGCGCGCACTCGATCATCTTTTCGCGCAGAAGGGATTGGACCTCGATCTGGCGGACAACCTGCAACGACAACTGGAGTTGGCCAGCGATGATGAAGAGCAGGTGCGCTTGCTCTCTCGTCTCGGGCAACTGCGCGAACACAAGCTGCACGACATCCCGGCCGCGGTGGAGACCTATCGGCGACTGCTTGATTTGGCGCCCGGACATGAAGAAACCGTGACGGCGCTGGAGGGACTCCTCGATGATCCCGACCACGACCTGGTTCTGGCGGAGATCCTGGACCCGGTGTACCGAGTGCGCAGCGACTTTGGCAATCTGGTGCGGGTTCTGGAGATCCAGGCGCGCCATGCCCTGGACATGCGGCGCAGGATTGATCTGCTGCACGAGATCGCCACCGCTTGCGAGGATGGGCTGGACGATCCGGGACGGGCGTACGAGGCGTTGGGGCGCGCGCTGGCCGAGGATCCCCTCGATTCCGAGACCACCCAACGTCTGGAACGTCTGGCCAAAGCGCTGGGACGGTGTGACGACTTGGTGGTTCGCTATCAAGCCGCGGCCGAGAAGCTGCAGTCGGATGAGTTGAAGGGTGCGGTCTACCACGCGATCGCGAAGTTGGCCGAGAGTGAACTCGGCAACTCTGAGATTGCCACGGAGGCCTACAAGCAGGCGCTGGCTGTGGGGCTGCGTGACCTGGAAGCGGCCGATGCGCTGGAAGCCATCTACATCCGCACCGCCGACTACGCTCAGCTGGTCTTGCTGCTGCAGCGAAAGATGGACATGGTCGACGCGCTGGCTGACAAGAAGGAGCTGGGCTCGCGCGCGGCCAAGATCTGGGAGGAAGTCCTCGACGATTCCGACAAAGCCATCGAGGTCTACCGGCAGGTCCTGGCCCTAGACGACAGCAACGAGGAGGCTCTGGACAACCTGGTGCGACTGTTCTTGCGCTTGTCACGCTGGAACGACTTGAAGGACATCTACGCTCGCCAGGCCGAGCTGGCCGCGGACCCGGCACGGAAGAAGGAACGTCTTTTCGTATTGGGCCAGGTGTACGACCGCGAGCTGCAAGACGCGGCCCGCGCCATCGAAACCTACACATCGATCCTCGACATGGATCCCGATGACCTGGATGCCTTGCAGGCCCTGGATCGCCTATATCTGCAGACCGAGCGTTGGTACGATCTGCTCAACGTGCTCGAGCGGCAGACCGAGCTGTCGTCGTCGGCGGCCGAGGTGGTGTCGCTGCGCTACCGCATCGGTGAGCTGTGGTCGGACAAACTCAAGGATGCCAGCCGGGCCACGGAAGCCTATCAGCGCGTGCTCGCCATGGACCCCAGCCACGAGCCGACCCTAAAGGCTCTTGAGGGCATGATGCAGCGAGGGGAGGAGCCCATCGCTGCGGCCGAGGTGTTGCTGCCGGTGTACGAGAGCGCCGGCGACTGGCCCAGGGTGGCAGCCGTCTACGAAGTCATGGTTGCTTCCACGCAGGAGCCGGCGCGTCGGGTCGAGTTGCTCGACCTGTTGGCCAAGCTGCACGAGCGCCGCCTCAACGATTTCGATGCGGCGTTTGAGGCCTACTGTCGTGCGCTGCGGGTCGATCCGGCGAACCAAGATGTGATTGCTCATATCGACCGCTTGGCCGAGTCGAGCGGCCGTTGGGCCGATCTGGCGGCGGTGTACGACGCCGAGATCGATCGCATTCTGGACACTCGCCTGCAGACCGAGATGCTGCTGCGACTGGCCCGCATCTACGAGGAAGAAACCCATGACCTCGACAAGGCCATTGCGACCTATCGACGGGTCGGCGAGGCCGAGCCTGATCGCAAGGACGGCCTCGAGGCGCTCGACCGCCTCTACACCAGGACTGAGCGCTGGGCCGAGCTCGTAGACATCGTCCGGGGCGAGATCCGTCTGGCGGACAGCGATGCTCAGATCATCGATCTGACCTTCCGGCTGGCTCAGATTCTGGAAGTCGCGCTGGGAGACATGCCCAAAGCGGTCGAGGCCTACCAGGACATCCTCAACATCGATCCCAAGCATGCCGAAACGCGCGCCACGCTGGAGCGGCTGCTGGCCGGCGGGGCCATGCAGCACGAGATCGCGCAGGTTCTCGAGCCGCTTTATCGCGTGGGCGAGGAGTGGGAGAAACTGGTTAGCGTCTATCAGGTCGAGCTGGGCGTCGAGTCCAATCCCGAGGAGCGACAGCGGTTGCTGCGGCGGCTGGCGGATATTTCCGAAGCCAAGCTGACGGACCAGGTGGCAGCGCTCGAGTGGTGGTCGAAGGCGGTGGTGGAGGATCCGACCTCCGAGCAGGGACTGGATGAGTTGTTGCGCTTGGCCCGCGCCACGCACCAGTGGGAAACCTACGTCGGCAGCATGGCGGACGCGGCGTCCCGGGCCAGTGATCGCCGAGCCCGCCGCGACGTCCTTTTCCGTTTGGCCACGGTGTTCGACGTCGAGCTGGCCGACTTGGTGCGGGTGGAGGACGTGCTGGGACAGGTGCTGGCGCTCGATCCCAATGACGGCGAGGCCTTGGGCTTTCTCGATCGGGTCTACGACAAGCAAGGCGACTACGAGAAACTGGCGGATGTCCTGCGTCGGCGTATCGCCATCACCGACGGGTCGAGGGATCTGGTCGCGCTGCATCTCCGTCTGGGCAAGATCCTGGCCGACGTCATCGACGACGCGCACGGAGCGGTGGCCAGCTATCTGGCGGTGCTGGAACAGGAGTCACGTTCGCCGGAAGCCCTGGAAGCCCTGGAGCGCATCTACTTCCGCGCCGAGCAGTGGGAAGACCTGTACCAGATCTACGAGAAGATGCTCGACATCGCCCCAGGCGACGAAGCGCTCTCCGACTGCTACGCGCGGATGGCCAGAATCACGTCTGATGTGCTCGGCCAGCGTGAGCGTGCCGTCGAGCTGTGGCGGCGGGTGATTGACCTGCGCGGCGCCGACCCGGGAGCCCTTTCGGCCCTGGCCGACCTGCACGAGCAGGCCGAGGAATGGCGCGAGCTGACCGAAGTCCTGGACAGCCAGATTCGGGCTATCGAAGATCCCGAAGCGCGCATCCCGGCGTTCAAGCGCCTGGGCCACGTGTGGGGCGAGAAGCTGGGTCGTGAGAGAAACGCCCTCGAGTGTTGGAAGAAGGTCATCGAGATCAATCCCGGCGACGTCGAGGCGCTGCAGGCCATCGCCTCCAACTACCGGAGCGCGGCGGCCTGGGAAGAGCTCTCGGACACTTTGCGCAAGCTGATCGCCGTGGGCAGCGAGACCTTCCCGGCGGCCACGCTGCGGGATTGCTACGCGGAACTAGGCGAATTGGAGGGCAGCACCCTCATGCGTGTCGATGCGGCCATCGAGGCGTGGCGCCATGTCTTGCAGATCGATGCGGCTGATGCTCGCGCTCTGTCGGCCTTGGAGACGCTGTTCACGCAGGAGGGGCGTTGGGAGGAGTGCGTGGACGTGCTGGAGCGTCGGGTGGCTGCGCTCGCGTCGGTGGGTGACAAGGTCGACGTGCTGATGCAGATTGCATCCATCTGGTCCGAGAAGATCGGCGATGGCGGCGCGGCGGCGGAAGCCTACGAGCGGGTGCTGAAGATGGACCCCTCGCATGCTGTGGCGTCGGCAGCGTTGGAGGAGGTGTACCGTCAGCGCAAGGTGTGGCCGAATCTGGTGGAGTTGCTACTGGCTCGGGTGGAGTACACGGGCGAGACCGAGGAGAAGATCAAACTCTTCTGTGAGATTGCCCGCATCTACGAGGAGCACAATGGTGATCGGGACTCCGCCTTCGTCATGCTGCAGGCCGCGTTCCGTGAGGACTACTCAAGCAACATTGTCGCCCAGGAGCTGGAGCGGCTGGCCAACGTCACCAACAAGTGGGCCGAGCTCTTGTCCGAATACACGCAGGTCGCCCAGGGCATGGACGACGCGAAGCAGGCGGCGGATTTGTGGGTCAAGATCGCGCGTTGGTACGACTCGGCCCTGCACCACACCGAATACGCCATCACCTCGGCCAAAGAGGCTCTCTCGAGGCAGCCCAACCACGTGGGCGCCATGGCGGCGCTGGCTGACTTCTACCGCAAGGAGTCTCAGTGGAAGGAGCTGGTCAGCGTTCTGTCCAAGCACGCCGAAGTCGAGTCCGATCCGGCCCAGCGGGTTGAGGTGTTGCTGGCGTTGGCCGAGACCTTTGAAACTCACATTGGCGACGCCGGCCAGGCCACCTTGGCCTATGACCAAGCCCTGCAAGCCGACGAGCACTGCTTGAAGGCCATTGAGGCTCTTGAACGCCTGCACCGGCGCAGCCAGGCATGGGACCGACTGGCTGACGTGCTAGCGCGAAAGTCGCAGGTGGTCAGTGATGGCGAGTTGGCCGTGAAGCTGCGCCTGCAGGTTGGCGAGTTGTGGGAGGTCCGTCTGGGCGACAATGAGCGGGCGGTGCAGGCGTACAAGGAGGTGCTCACCGTCGATCCGCAGAACCTTCCCGCGCTCAAGGCGCTGGAGCAGTTGTACGAGAAGGCCGGCCGGATGGACGCGTACCTCGAGGTCCTGGAGCATCAGCTCGAGGTCACCGCACCCGAGGCCGATCGGGTGAATCTCCTGGTGCGCATGGCGCAGGTGTGCGAGCAGCTGCCGGGAAAGATCGACGAGGCCATCAGCAGCCTGCAGCAGGCGCTCGGCATCGATCCCAACAATCTCAAGGCGTGCCAGGAGCTGGAACGGCTCTATCGCAGTGAACGCAAGTGGGATGCGCTGGTGGATACCTTCCGCAAGCACATCGACATGGAGGGCGACGTCGCGGCCAAGATTGCGCTCTATCTGGAAATGGGACGGGTGTACGAGGAAGGTCTGCGCGATCCCGACCGAGCCATCGAGGCTTTCGACGAGGTCGTCAAGGCGGACGCGGACCATGCTGAAGCCTTGCGAGGGCTGGCGCGACTCTACGAGGAAACCGAGCAGTGGGAGCGTGCGGTGGACATCATGCAGCGGCTGGTGGGCCGTGCGTCGCCCGAAGAGAAGGTCGACCTGAGCTACCGTCTGGGCAAGATCCTGGACGAACAGATGCAGATGTCGGATGTCGCCGAGGAACGCCTGAGCGATGCCTTGGCCATCGACCCGACTCACGTGCCGAGCATGTTGTCGCTGCTCAACATCTACAAGCGGCGCGGCGACTCCTTCAAGGCGGCCCAGTTGATGGTGCGGGCCGAGGCCCACACGCCCAACGTGTTGGAGCGCACGCGTTTGGTCTACGAGGCGGCCAAGCTCTACCAAACGGAACTGGGCGACGAGGCCAAGGCCAAGGAGCTCTACCAGCGCACGCTTGAGCTCGATCCGGAACACGTCGAGGCGGCTACCCCATTGGCCGACATTTACTACCGCGAGGGTGAGTGGGCGCCGCTCGTGCCCATCCTGGAGATGCTGGCGCGCAAGGCGGATCGTCGCGCTCACCGCGAGCTCAACATCTTATATTACCGCCTGGCCAAGGCGGCGGAGCAAATGGGCGACGAGGAGAAGGCGCTCAAGTACTACCGCGCGGCCTACGAGCTGGACGCCACCCATCTGCCCACCCTGGTGGATCGGGGCAATCTGCTCTACCGCCGCCAGCAATGGGACGAGGCTTTCAAGCTCTATCAGACCATTCTGGTCCACCACCGCGAGTCGCAGAGCGAAGCGCAGATCGTGGAGATCTTCCATCGCATCGGCCACATCAAGATGCAGATCGGTGATCGGGCCAAGGCCATCAACATGTTTGAGAAGGCCCTGGAGATCAGTCCCGGCCACCGACCCACGCTCGAGGCGTTGACCGAGATCCACGCCGCCGCGGGAGATTGGGAGGCGGTGATTCGCCAGAAGCGGGCGCTGCTGGCGCACATCGAGGATGTCGAGGAGAAGCTGCAGCTGCACCAGCAGATCATCGAGGTCTACAAGGACAAACTGAAGAACCCGCAGAAGGCCATCGCGGCGTATCTCGAGGCGCTCGAGGTCAAGCCCGACGCGCGTGGGTTACTGGTCGACGTGTTGGAGCTGCTCACCGAAACCAAGCAGTGGAAGAAGGCTGTCGAGATCCTACTGCGCTTGGCGAACATAGAGACCGGTCGGGTCAAGGCCAAGTACCTGCAGACTGCCGGGCAGATCACCAACATCGAGTTGCACTCGCCCGACGAGGCGGTGGAACTGTACAACAAGGCGCTGGACGAGTATCCCGACGACCTCAAGCCCTTCGAGCGCATCGACAAGATCATGACCGCGAAGAAGGACTGGACCAACCAACAGCGCGCCTACCGCCGCATGATCAAGCGTTTGGGCGCCGAGGTGCCGCCCGAGAAGAGGTCCACCCAGATCGCCCTGTGGCATGCCTTGGGCGAGATCTATCGCTCACGACTCAAGGACTACCGCGCCGCGGGCGAGGCGTTCGAGGTGTGCGCGAAGCTGGAGCCCGACAACGTGCCACGCCACCAGATCCTGGCCGAACTCTACCAAATGCAGGGGCCGGAGGCCTACGACAAGGCGGTGCGTGAGTGGCGGCTGATCCTCAAGCGCACACAGGATATCGCGGCCATGGTGCCCATCCTGAAGACGCTGCGGCACCTCTATTCCGAAATGGGCAAGTACGACCAGGTGTGGTGCACCGCCTCGGTGCTGGCTTATCTGCGCCAGGCCGACGCCGAGGAACTGCGCTTCCACGAGCAATACAAGCTCAAGACCCTGTCCCGGGTGAAAGCGCGACTTAACGAGGAACTCTGGCAGAAGTACATCTACCATTCCGACGAGGATCGCTACATTTCGCTGATTCTCGCCAACATCAGCCAGGCCATCATGGCGGCTCGCGCGCGCGAACACAAAGAAGTGGGTATTCGACGCCGCGATCGGCGCGATCCCACCAACGACAAGCTCATGTTCAGTGGCGTATTCGTGTATGCCAGCCAGGCCCTCGGTGTCACCGCGCCTGAACTGTACCTGCGCCAGGATTGGCCAGGTGAGATCGAGATGATGAACGCGCGCGAGAAGCAGCAGCTCTGCCCGGCCTTCGTGGTCGGGGCTGCCTTGCTGCAGGGCAAACAGGAAAAAGAACTAGCCTACGTTCTGGGCAAGAAGCTGACGCTCATGCGGCCCGATCACGTCGTGCGCTGGCCGGCGGTGGTGCCCCAGGTGTCCGAGCTGAAGGCGTACTTCCTCGCGGCGCTCAAGCTGGTGCAGCCCAACGTACCCATCAAGTCCGACATGGAACAGCCCGTGGCGGAGCGTCTGGAACTTCTGCGCCGCCTGGTTCCGCCCCAGAACGTCGAGCAGTTGGCTGAGGTGGTTCGGCGTTTCATCGAGAGCAAGGCCGAAGCCGATCTGCACCGCTGGTGCAAGGCGGTGGACTACACGTCATCGCGGGCTGGCTTCCTCATGTGCAACGACATCGAGGTGGCCGCCCACCAAATCCAGTCCGAGCCCTTGGCGGTAGGCTGCGCCGATCCCAAGGACAAGGTGCGAGACCTGATTCAGTGGTGCGTGTCGGACGAATACTTCGCCCTGCGCGCGCACCTGGGACTTGCGATCGCGTAGATGGGCGAGCCGGCCCTCTGGATCACGATCTTGGTCGCCCTGGCGGCCGGCGCGCTCGTGGGCAGGTGGGCGGGGCGTCGTCTGCGACGGCCGTTGGCCGACCTCGACGCTGGCGAAGCCAGGCGCCTGCGCGGAGAGGCAGAGATCGAGCGACAGGCCCTGCTACGTGAGTCGGACATCCAAGCGCGCGAACAAGCCCTGGCGATTCGGGCCGAGGCGGAGGCAGCCCTGCGCGCACGGGAAGCCGAGCTGGCGGAGGGCGAAATTGCGCTGGCGGCTCAGGCAGTGCGGATTGACGAAGAAGTGCGGCTGGTCGCGGAGGCGCGCGACCGTCTCAAGGAACGCGAGGCGCCCGTGGCCGAGCGAGAGCAGGACGCGCGGGCTTTCGCCGAGGAAGTGCGGTCGATCGAGGCCAGCCGACAAGGTGAGCTGGAGCGGGTGGCGTCTCGATCCGCGGGTGAAGCCCAGCGCATTTTGGTGGAAGCGGAAATCGAGGACGCGCGCGCGGCGGCCGCTCAGGTCCTGCGTCAGACGGCGGAGTCGGCGCTGGCGGGGGCTCAGATCCGCGCAGCCAAGAGAATCATGGGCATCGCGATTGGCCGCTTTTCCGGCCACGATCTGACCGAAAGGCTTCAGTTCGTCATCTCCCTGTCGGACCTGCGCCCCGGGCAGGTGCCACCCGCGGATGCCGATTTGCGCGCCATCGAGGCGGTGGCCGGCGTGCAGCTCTCGTTCCTGGATGGACAGGCGGCCATTCGCATCGAGGGCCTCGATGGGGTGGGCCGCGAGATCGCTCGTCGCTGTGTCAATCGCATGTTGAAGCGATCGATCAGTGGACCCGCGGCGGTGACCCGGCTGGCCCGTGGTATTGTGGTGGATGTGGAACGCGAGACGCTCGACCTGGGGCGACGAGCTTTCTCCCTGCTGGCCCTCGATCGCGCGCATCCCGAAATCGTGAAGCTGGTGGGACGCCTCACCTTCCGCACCAGCTACGCGCAGAACCAGTGGAAGCACTCGGTGGAAGCAGGATTCCTGTGCGGCATGATGGCGGCGGAGTTGGGGCTGAACGTCAAGATCGCGCGACGGGCGGCGCTGCTGCACGATATAGGCAAGGCGCTGACGCACGAACTTGATGGATCGCATGCCTCCATCGGAGCGGAGTACGCGCGGCGATTCAACGAGTCTGAGGTGGTGGCCAATGCCATCGGGGCGCACCACACCGACGAGGCGTTCAACAGCCCCCACGCCTATCTGGTTGCGGCGGCTGACGCCATGTCGGGCGGACGGCCGGGCGCGCGCCGGCAGGCCGAAGACACTCACATGGCCAAGCTGGAGGAGATCGAGCGCATCAGCCGTGCCTTCGCCGGCGTGGATGAGGCCTTTGCGGTGCAAGGGGGACGCGAGGTGCGCGTCTACGTGGATGAGAATCGGGTGAACGACCGAGGGGCGGCCCTTCTTTCAACCCAGATTGCTGAGAACATCTCGCGCGAGATGACTTTCCCAGGCCAGATCAAGGTGACCGTGATTCGCGAGTTCAGGGCCGACGAGATCGCGAGCTAGCCAGCCGGGAGTTTGAATCGTCATGCAACTGAATCTGCCTCCCATTATCCCCTACGCGGTTGGGTGCATTCTGATCCTGTTTGGCGCCCTTCGCATCAGGTACCTGGGTGCACCGCGGGTACGCAAGCGCAGCGACGACGAGAACGCAGGCGAAGCCTCCAGTGATCGCACCGTCGAGCCCGAAGAGCGCCTGCAACGCGGGCCCGAGCAGCGCCGGCACATCCGCTGGGGGATCATCTGGATCCTGCTGGGGCTCTTCCTGGTGATTTCCACCTTCATCCAGGTCCGGCGGGGCTGAATCGAGCCCGCGGCACCTCGGGCGCCCGGTCCGATGACCCGGTTTGCCTGCCGAGGCGCACTGTAGGAAGATTCAACATCTGACATTAATCCAAGGTTAGGTCCCGGCGGAACGACCTTGCCGCTGCTGCACTTGGCCGCAAAGGATCCAGGGTGTTATGAGTCGCCGCGTGACCCGTTTCTCGCAGTTTTTGCCCCTTATGGATCGCAAGGAGATCTTCATGAACAGCAGGAGCCCATTGTCGACTGTCTTTCTCTATCGCTTCGCGGGTCCGGTGCTGCTGACCGCAGCGTTCCTGTCCGGGTGCTCTGGCTCGGGTGCCACCACGGGGGCGGGCGGTGGGAGCACGAGCGTTGCGGGCGGGAGTACGAGCGTCGTGGGCGGGAGCACGAGCGTTGCGGGCGGAAGCACGACGGATGTGGGCGGGAACACGAGCGTTGCAGGCGGGAGCACGACGGGCGAGGGTGGGATGACGAGCATCGCGGGCGGGATGACGAGCATCGAGGGTGGGAGTACGAGCATCGCGGGCGGGAGTACGAGCGTCGCGGGCGGGAGCACGACGGACCTGGGCGGGAGCACGAGCGTCGCGGGCGGAACCACGAGCGCCGCGAGCGGCGGGACCACCGTCGCGGGCGGGACGAAGAGCGGCGGGGCCGGGACGACGAGCACCGTCGCGGGCGGGACGAAGAGCGGCGGGGCCGGGACGACGAGCACCGTCGCGGGCGGGAGCACGAGCGTCGCGGGCGGGACGAAGAGCGGCGGGACCACGAGCGCGGGCGGGACTACGAGTGCGGGCGGGAGCACCAGCGCGGGCGGGAGCACCAGCGCGGGCGGGAGCACGAGCGCGGGCGGGAGCACCAGCGCGGCCGGAAGCACGGAAACGAGCACATGGGGAATGCCCGTGACTGGCGGTCCCTCGCCCTCGGGCACGGTGACCACGGCCACGGTGACGGTGAATTCCAGCACCACCGTAGGGACGATCGCTGCCGATTTTGCCGGGTTCAGCTACGAAAAGACGCACATCATGAATGGCTCGTTCACCAGCAACAACACGAACATGATTGCGCTCTACAAGTTGCTTGGGACTCCGATGATGCGGCTTGGAGCCAACGATGTCGAACGTTGCTCCTGGGCTGGCACAGGGCCAGCACCTGCGCAGCCATCGGGGCAGCCATTCACGTTCAACGTCACGAGCGGCGGTGTCGACCAACTCTGCGGCTTTCTGGCCGCGACGGGAAGCAAGATCATCTACGGCGTCAACTTCCAGAAGGGCGACGTGACTGCCTCCGCAGCGGAGGCGGCCTACGTCATGAGCAAGTGTCCGTTGAGCATCGAAGGGTTCGAGATCGGCAACGAGCCCGACAAGTATGGGAGCTGGTCCTCCCAGCAAACGCAGTACGAGAAGTTCGCGACCGCCATTCTTGCCGCGCCGGGCGCTCTGTTGGCCGGCCCGGGTTGCACCACTGGATCGGCTGCATCGTACAGTGCTCCATTTGCCGACTCCGAGTCGGCGAAGTATGGCAGCAAGCTCGTCCTTCTGACCCAGCACTCCTACGTTGCCGGAGCCAATACGTCGGGATGCTCAGTGCCCAACCTCCAGATAACAACGACCCAACTCACCAGTTGCTTTACGACGATGCAGGGTGCAGCCACAAAGGACAAGATCGCAGATGGCTGGCGCATGGGGGAAAACAACACCTGCTCCGGTCACGGTCAGCAGGGCCTAAGCGACACGCTCATCGCGGGTCTCTGGGCGATCGACTACATGTTTGAGGTGGCCAAGCGTGGCGGCACCGGAATCAATTTCCACAACGGCGAGACTGGAATGGATGGAACGGTCCCCTTCTACTATGAGGCGATCAAGGAGCAGAATGGCGTCGTGGTGCAGGTACAGCCGGAATACTACGGTATGCTCCTCTTCACCCAAGCCGGCACAGGTTCGTTGCTTTCCACGACCCCCGCGGGCGCCCCGGATTTCACCGCGTGGGCCATCAAGGCGAACGGATTCACCAGCGTGGTGCTCAACAACAGGAACGCCTCAAGCGCCGTCAACGCCACGGTGAATCTTGGAGCCGCGGTGACCAGTGCGAGCGCGATCTACCTACAGGGGACGTCTGCCGGCGGACTGACGACAGCGGCAGGGAGCGTGACCCTTGCGGGCGCGCAGGTCACGGCGGCGGGGGTGTGGCCTCGCAATCCACCCTACATTCAGACGGTCTCGGGAAACAACGTCTCAGTGTATGTTCCAGCCGCCAGTGCAGCGCTCGTCCGCGTCCTGCAGTAGGCCCGGGAAATTGGCCCGCTCGCACTCGCGTCTGCGTTCGCCCGGGATGAAGATCCCAAGGCATCACGCGCCCGGCTCGTTCTCCACTTTTGACACCGGGCGCGTGAATTCGGTATAAGGAGAATGAGGTAGACGACGAGTGATTGAATGAGGCGCGCTGCGGGAGTTTGCCCCGAAAGGACAGTCTGATCATGTCTCGATCTTCGTTGGCCATCCTGATCGCCGGTTCCGGCTTGCTCGTCGTGTCGGCCGCGCATGCGCAATCAAACGACAGGCCGCTAGCTGCGCCTGCCGAGAGGCAGCCCCCAGAGCCGACTCCGCCAACTGAGTCTGCCCAGCCACCGCCCCAGGCGCTGACCCCGCCCGTCGCTCCGACGACTCCTGTAAATCCATGGTTGGTTCGGCCTCCGTTCGTCTTAACGGCCGGCGCCGGGGCCGACTGGAAGCTGACGATCTACGGCTTCGCCGAAGCCGACGGAATGTGGGACTCCACCCGGAGCTTCAACGACGGATTGAACAACAACGTCATTGCTCATCCCACGACGCAGGCCGGTCGCAACCCGCGCCTGCAAGCCACCATTCGAAACAGCCGGCTCGGATTCAAGGCAGAATCTCCAGAATTCCACGGCATTCGCCCATCGGCCGTGCTCGAGTTCGACCTGTTTGGCAATCAGCCAAGCATCAATAGCGGTGGGGGATCGCCCGGGCTGGCATCGGGCTCCGGTGCCACGACCGAGGCCGCGTATTTCAACAACGCCGCATTCCGCGTTCGGCACGCGTACTTGAAGATCGAGGATGACTTCGTCGACGCCTTGGTGGGCCAGACATACTATCTCCTGGGGTGGCAGAATTACTTTTTCGGAGCCACGTGCGGTTTCCTCGGACTGCCCAATGAATTGTTCAATCGAACCGTGCAGCTCCGCCTGAGTCACAGTTTTGCGTCGGATCCAATCAACGTCGACATCGCGGCCGGGGCGTTCCGCCCGGCTCAACGCGATTCCGCGGTGCCGGATGGCCAGGGGGGGGTGCGCCTCGCCCTCAACCATTGGAAGGGGATCACGACCCCGGGCAGCGGTGGAACGGATGCACGGGCGGCCTCCATCGGTGTGTCTGGCATGCTGCGCCAGTTCAAGGTCGACCCGCATGCGCCGCTGCCCGCCTCGCCGATACCACTGATTGGGTGGGCACTCGCGGCCAACGTGCTGCTTCCCATCATCCCTGCGAAGGACGGCACGGATCGCGGAAACGCGCTGACCCTAACCGGAGAGTTTGTCACAGGTACCGGTGATGCCGACCAATATACGGGAATGACCGCAGGCGCAACCATGCCCAATGTGTACCCCTTGCCCCCCGGGACCTTCTTCGATTATTTGGGAGTCGCAGTGCCGGATGCGACCGGGGCCGCACCCCTGGTCGGCCGCCCGTACACGCCCAACGTCGACCCCGGACTGGTGGCGTTCGATCGAAGCGAAGTCATTCACACCATCAATTGGCAGACATTTGTTGTCGGCATCCAGTACTACCTGCCCCCCACGGGGCGCGTCTTTGTCAGCGGGAACTACAGTCAGGGAAGGTCCAACAACATCGCGAGTCTCTTTCATCCCATTTCGCCCAATCAACCGTGGATCAATGCCTTGGGCGTATTCCAGTCTTCGCGCTACATCGACGGGAACATCTTTTTTGACATAACGCCCGCTGTGCGGATGGGCCTCTCCTATCAGCGTGTCGACCAGAAGTTGGCAGACGAGACGAAGGTCCACAACAATCGCTTTGAGATGACCTTCCTCTATTTCCTATAGGCCCGGTGCTCCGGGAGGCGGAACTATGCGAGTGCAAACGAAGGTGCGATCCTCATTCATTGTCGGCGTTGCGTTCATGGCGACCGCTGCCGGCCTGTCATGCTACGACAGCCCAAAGTTTCAACCAATCACTTCTGGCGCCAAACCGTGGACGCCCCCTAATGACCCTAATAACCCCTGGGATCCTGAGCCACCCTGCGTAACGGGGTACTACGTCGCGATCGACAACTGCCCGGGTTGCACCGGAGTTTCCTACGCTCTTTGCACCGGGGTCACCTTTACCCAGTGCGTGTGCGGAGGTCCGTTCTGGCCCGGTGTGGAGTGTCCGAAGTCGCTGGTTTGCTGCCCCAATGATTTTCCGCCGTACAACTGGCTGGAGCTGCAAAAGTACTCTGGCCCTGGCTGGGCCGGCCTGAACCCAGGTTTTAACGCAAGTACGGCCGCGGGCTGCTCTGGCCATGCTGCGGACGCGGGTGTGGACGCGGGTGCGGACGCGAGCGTGGACCGGAGTGTCGACGTGAGTGTGAGCATGGACGCGCAAGTGGATCTGACCCCACACGCGGAAGGGGATGTGGGCACGGCGGACGTGGAAGGGGATCTGGGCGCGGACGTCGACGCCGGGGATTGAGCGCCGAAGCCCGGAGCGAACCCTCACAGGGTTCCATGTGAAAAGGCGCGTGCGGAGTCGGTGACCGGAGCCGTATTCGACGGCCCGCGGGCTAAAGGCCGGGCACACAGGTGACAGATCAGACCGGGCATCTGTCCTTGAGAGGGTGGCGGGGGGCGGTCGCGTCGGTGTCACCCAGCGCGGCTAATGGTGTGCGACTGAGGCCGAAGACATCGACGATGTGACCACCCGGCGAGGATATCACCAAACCTGACCAGCTACTGGGTGGTTGACGCGTCTAGCGATAGACTCCGACGGTTTTCGGGTGCCTCACCGGTTTGCATCTTGCCGTCTGTTGACGAAAAGCAAGAATGACCCGTCTTGCCGAGCGACTGCCCCATATACACATGGGGGCTCTCATGAAGTGCAAAGACGTCTTTTCGACCGTTCTCCTTTCAGCGACGCTTGTCGCTTCCGCTTGCTCATCAAGTTCTCCGGGATCGACCGGCAGCACTGCGGGTGCCGGCGGTGGCTCGCAGAACTTGGGAGGCGCGGGGACCAGCGGGGGTGCCGGGGCCGGTGGGGGTGGGCAGACGACACTTGGCTCGGGAGGGAAGAATTCTGGTGGTCAAACCGTGTCCCCAGGTGCTGGCAGCGCTGTGGGCGGTCAGACAAGTCCGGCTACCGGCGGTCAGACAAGTCCAGCCACCGGCGGTCAGACAAGTCCAGCCACCGGCGGTCAGACAAGTCCGCCCCCCGGCGGTCAGGCAAGTCCGGCCACCGGCGGTAAGACGAGTCCGGCCACCGGCGGCGTAGTCGCGGGCCAGACCGGATCGAACCCGGGTAGCACTGGTGGGTTCATCCCATCCACGGGCAGCCCCGCGGGATCCATTGCCAGCGAAGGCAACTTCAGCATGGATCCCGGCTGGATGTTCATCAAGCAGGACCAATCCGGCGCCCAGGCTACAACGGCCAGCGAGACTGGCTGGACTTCGGTCAGCACGCCGCACACCTACAACGATACCGACTCCTTCAGAGGCTACATCTCGCACAGCGGCGGCGACCACGGCTTGTACCAAGGAAAGGCCTGGTACCGTAAGCATTTCAAGGTTCCTGCCACATTCTCTGGCAACAAGTTCATCGTCGAGTTCGAACGGATCCGGGAAACTGCCACGTTCTATATCAACGGAACCTCAGTCGGAACCTTCACCGACGGTGTCTCAGCGGTAGGCATCGATATTACTGCGAATGTCAAAGCTGACGGGACCACCGACAACGTTCTGGCGGTTCAGGTCGACAACAGCGGGGGCGGTGAGTACTGGAATGCGAATGCCACCAACCCGAGCTTCGGTGGGTTGGTGGGGCATGTCTGGCTGCACGTGCCGGGCAAGATTTATCAAACCTATCCGCTCTACCAGAACCTGCAAACGTCGGGCATCTACATCTACGGCACTAGCTACGCCAATATCACCAACAACACTCCCAAGGGTGACACGGGCAATCTGACCCTGAATGTGGAAGCCGAAGTGAGCAACGAATCTGGGAGTGCGGCGAGTGCCACCTTGGGCGTCAAGGTGATCGATCCCGCCGACGGTTCGACCTTCGCAACATTCTCAGGAACCGCCACTTCACTGGCCACGACTGCCAAAACCGTGCTCAAGGCCAGTGGGCCTTTGACCGGCGCCAAGCTGTGGAGCGACCTTTTCCCCAATCTCTACACGGTCGTCACCACGCTCACTGTGGGTGGGACAGTGGTCAACTCACGCAGCACTGTCACGGGGTTCCGGCAAACGGCCTTCAAGGGAGGCGCAGGCACGGGCGGCGTGTATATCAATGGGCGGTTTGTGTATATGCTCGGCTTCGCCCAGCGTTCGACCAATGAATGGGCCGGGCCGGGCCAGGCCGTGCCGGACTGGATGCACGACTACACGGCCAATCTGATTAGGGGCGCCAACAGCAACTACATTCGCTGGATGCACGTTACACCGCAGAAGGTCGACCTCGATTCCTTTGACAGATACGGCGTGATGAGCATTGTGCCGGCCGGCGACAAGGAGGTGTCCAATCCGACGGATGCCCAGTGGACGGCGAGGATGGGCGTCATGCAATCCGCCATGATTTACGTGAGGAACAATCCGGGCGCTTTCTTTTATGAGGCGGGCAACAGTCCTGTTTCCGCAGCCCAGATGCAGAGTCTGCAGACTCTCAGAAACACTTGGGATCCGAACGGCGGCCGCGGTGTGGGTGACCGCAGCCTGGCCGACACCGGAGGAATACCATATTCCGATTGGTTCGGCACGATGCTTGGCAGCTCCGGGTACCAAGACGCCTATCGGGACAAGGGGCCCATGCTCGAGGAAGAAGATTACCGCGACGAAGCGATGCGAGGGATCTGGGATACCTACTCGCCTCCGCACGTGGGCGGCTTCATTCCAGGGGCCACCGACACCTATAATGAGACAGCGGAAAGCTTCGCTACAGGCCAGATTTCCCGGCTCAATACCTGGTTGATAGCCGATACCATCCGCAACACCTCTGCGGGCAGTTCCAAATACTCGGGCTACGGCTCGATCTACTTCTCGGACGCCGATGCGGACGGGCGCGAACAGAGCAGCTGCGTCTGTCGTGTGAGCGGCAAGGTCGATGTCAACCGTATCCCCAAGGAGGCCTACTACACCTTCCGCGTGGCCGGAAACACCAAACCGGATATTCACATCATCGGGCACTGGACCTATCCGGCGGGAACGACGAAGACCATGTACGTGGCGGCCAACAACGTCTCGTCGGTGGACCTGCTGGTCAACGGCAAGTCACAAGGGAAGGTCACCAAAGCGACCAACGGCTATCAGTACAGTTGGGCGAACGTCGCCTTCGCCTCCGGCACCATTCAGGCCGTGGGGTACGACGCGAGCGGCACGCAAGTTTGCGAGCATACGTTGACCACCGCTGGGGCGGCGGCCGCCGTCAAGTTGACCCCGACAGTTGGCCCCAATGGCCTGCAGGCCGATGGCGCGGACTTTGCCATGTTCGACGTTGAGGTCGTGGACGCGAAGGGATTGCGGGTTCCCACCTACGGCCCCACCACGAAACCAGCGGACAACCAACCGATCAACGAGCCCAAGATCACGTTCACTGTGACCGGGCCGGGAACCTGGCGTGGTGGGGTCAATGAAGCCATGCTCAATTCGACCAACAACCTCTATCTATACACCGAGGGCGGAATCAATCGCGTCTTCATTCGTTCGCAAATGACCGCCGGAGATATTACGTTGACCGCTTCCAGCCCCGGCTTGACCTCAGCCACAGTCACGGTGACATCCAAGGCGGTCAACGTCGTGAACGGCCTTCTCTAGGTTCCCAGAATTCGGAAAATTTGAAGGCCGCTGCGGGCGGGATTGGCTGGCCCGCGACCCGGCGGCAGGCGAGAAAGTGTAGCCGAGCTTCGTGGTTCGCTGGACCGCCAGGGACTCGACCTGGTCGCGGAGCGCCCGGCTCCTTAGACGCATCCAGCCATCAAGGAACCATGCTGTCGGCTGATTCTGTCGCACATGGTCCGGAACTGCGCGCGGAGCGGCGCTGGCTGCGGCTTCGTAAACGCAGTGTGCCAACGCAGCATTCTCAGCAGACTGTGACCGGTGCTAACGCGGGCATTCGCGTCGACGTGGACATCCTGGCCACGCGGTACCTGGTCGCCCGTTCTGATGAAAAGCCAGTTCCGTGGGCACCCTGGCGTTGGCGACCCTTTGCCTCGATGCGCCTTGGGTTCGCATTCTAGCGGTCCCCCTTTCGGAGAACCCAAATGACCCTTTCCACTCGTTGGCTTCCCCTTGAACTCTAGAAGGAGTTCTTCATGCAAAGACAAGGCACCCTGTTGACCATCCTCTTCTCAGCGACTCTTGTCGCTTCTGCTTGCTCAAGTAGTAAGACGCCAGATGGCGGCCCGGTAGCGGGCAGTGCCGGCGGCAACACCGTGCAGAACCCCGGTGGCAACGAACCCGGCGGCAACACCGGTCAGAACCCCGGCGGCAACACCGGTCAAAACCCCGGCGGCAACACCGGTCAGAACCCCGGTGGCAACACCGTGCAGAACCCCGGTGGCAATGAACCCGGCGGCAACACCAGTCAGCCCGGGGCTGGAAACGCGACTGGCGGCAACACCGTTCAGAACCCCGGTGGCAACGAACCCGGCGGCAACACCAGTCAGCCCGGGGCTGGAAACGCGACTGGCGGCAACACCGTTGCCCCAGCTGGCAAGACCGCCGGCGGCCAGACAAGCGCCAGTGGCGGCGCGGTTGTTGGCGGCGCCACCGTTGCCTCAGGTGGCAAGACGACCGTCGGCGGCCAGACAACGGCTACTGGCGGCGCGGGCGCTACCGGCGGCCAAACCAGCCCAACAGGCGGCAACACGATCAGCACCCTAAACACCGGCGGCAGTCCTCTTCCTGCGACCGAAGGGGACTTCAGCATGGACGTGGGCTGGATGTTCATCAAGCAGGACCAAAGCGGGGCCCAGGCCACAACGGCCAGCGAGACTGGTTGGACCTCGGTCAGCACGCCGCATACGTACAATGACGTTGATTCCTACAGAACTCTCATCAACCACAGTGGCGGCGATCACGGTATGTACGCCGGACCGGCGTGGTACCGCAAGCATTTCAAGGTTCCCGCCACATTCTCGGGCAACAAGTTCATCGTCGAGTTCGAACGGATCCGGGAAAGTGCCACGTTCTATATCAACGGAACCTCGGTCGGAACCTTCAGCGACGGTGTCTCACCGGTCGGCATCGATATCACCGCTAATGTCAAAGCTGACGGGACCACCGACAACGTTCTCGCGGTTGCAGTCGACAACAGCGGAGGTGGTGAGTACTGGAATGCGAATGCCACCAACCCCGACTACGGTGGATTGGTGGGGCATGTCTGGCTGCACGCGCCGGGCAAGATATACCAAACCTATCCGCTTCAACAAAACCTGAAGACGACGGGCGTTTACATCTACGGCACCAACTACGCCAGTATCACCAACAACACCGCACAGGGCGACACGGGCAACCTGACAGTGAATGTGGAATCGCAGGTGAGCAACGAATCGGGCAGCGCGGCGAGTGCAACACTTAACGTCAAAGTGGTCGATGCGGCCACGGGCACGACGTTGACCACATTCCCGGGCACCGCGACGTCACTGCCCACAACTGGATTCACAACGCTCAAGGCGAGCGGACCTGTGACGGGCGCGAAGCTGTGGAGTGACTTGTATCCGAATCTCTACAATGTCGTAACGACGCTCACTGTGGGCGGGACCGTGGTCGATGCCAGGAGCACGCTCACGGGTTTCCGCCAGGTTCAATTCAAGGGAGGTGCAGGCACGGGCGGGGTCTACGTCAACGGCCGGTTTGTCTATCTCCTGGGATTCGCCCAACGCTCGACCAATTCATGGGCAGGCCTCGGCCAGGCGGTGCCGGACTGGATGCACGACTTCCACGCCAATCTGACCCGGGGCGCCAACGCGAACTACATTCGCTGGATGCACGTCACGCCGCAGATCTCAGACCTCAGATCGGGTGACAAGTACGGCATAATCAGCATTGTGCCGGCCGCCGACAAAGAGGTGACCGATCCGACGGATGCCCAGTGGACAGCGAGGATGGGCGTCATGCAGGCCACCATGGTCTACGTGAGGAACAATCCGAGCGCTTTCATGTATGAGGCGGGCAACGGTTCAGTTTCCGACGCCCAGATGGCGGATCTGAAGACTCTCAGGGACACATGGGATCCAAGCGGTGGCCGCGGTGTCGGTGACCGCGACACGGAGGACGCAGGGGCCGAAGTCTCTGCCGATTGGTATGGCACAATGGTCGCCTACAATGGAAGTAACCCCACCAGTGCGATCTTCCGTGGCTGCTCCACTGGGTTCCGGGACAAGGGGCCCATCATTGAAGAGGAAGATTTCCGCGATGAGTCCTTGCGCGGCATCTGGGACCAGTACTCGCCCCCGCACGTTGGTGGCTTCATTCCAGGGTCGCTGGACACGTATAACGAGACTTCCGAGGTCTTCACCATAGGCGATGGTTCGTCGGACTCGGGGCAAATGGCCCGGCTCAACGACTGGCTGAAAGTCGAGACGATCCGCAACACGAATGCCGCAACCTCTTTCTACGCAGGTTACGCCTCAATCTACTTCGCGGACGAGAATGCCGACGGACGTTTGGATAGCTCTGCCGTCTGTCGCGCGGGTGGCAAGGTCGATGCGGTGCGTTTGCCCAAGGAGGTCTACTACGGGTTCCGCGTTGCTGGCAACACGCAGCCTGACATACACATCGTCGGGCACTGGACGTACCCCGCGGGCACCACCAAGACGATGTACGTGGTCGCGAACACGCCCTCGGTGGAGCTATTCGTCAATGGCGCGTCCAAAGGAAAGTCATCGACCCCGAAGGATGGGTACGTCTTCAGTTTCCCGAGCATCGCCTGGGCTTCGGGCACTATCAAAGCCGTCGGCTACGATGCCAGCGGCACCCAGGTTTGTCAGCATCAGTTGACGACTGCTGGCGCGGCTGCGGCTGTCAAGCTCACGGCTACGACTGCTCCCGGCGGTTTTCTGGCTAACGGTGAGGATGTCGCCATGTTCGACGTCGAGGTCGTGGACGCGACCGGACTGCGGGTTCCCACCTACGGCCCCACTACCAAAGCAACGGACAACCAACCAACTGGCGAGCCCAAGATTACTTTCGCCGTGACCGGTCCCGGAACCTGGCGTGGCGGGGTCAACGAAAGCATGGTCAATTCGACCAACAACCTCTATCTGTACACCGAGGGCGGAATCAATCGCGTCTTTATTCGCTCACAGACGACACCCGGGACTATCACCCTAACCGCCACCAGCTCCGGCCTAACCCAAGCCACCGCGACGGTGACGTCCGTGGCTGTGCCGGTCGTGAACGGGTTGCTCCCCCGATAGCCTTTGGGAAAAGTCGTACAGTCGCCAATCCAGTAGTGCGTGCCAAAGTCGCCGATGGCCTTGCAGTCGAGGTCGTCGGCGGTCTATTCACGTCCAGCTTTACAATGCGGTCGCAAACACATATTAATCGATCAATCATCTGCAAATGGGACAGGCGGCCGGGCCATTTGCTAGTGTGTCAGCTGCGGAAGGTTCAACTGGGTGACGAGGCATCGGTCGTGTTGGCCTCTGTGCCCCCACCCATCGCAAGGAGATTTTCATGAGCAGCAGGAGCCTATCATTGACTGTCTTTCTCTATCGTTTCGCGGGTGCGGTACTGCTCACCGCAGCCTTCCCGTCTGGGTGTGGCTCGGGTACCAGCCCAGGGGGGCCAACCGGCGGGGGCGGCACGGGCGGAATTGCGTCCAGTGCCGGCGGCACCTCCGGCGGCCCAGGCGGGTCCTCGACCAGCGCGGGCGGGACCACCGGCGTGTGCGGGACTACCCCCGTCTCGGGCGGAACTCCCGCGACGCCTGCGTGGGGAACGCCGGTGACTGGCGGTCCCACGGGGACGGGGACCACGGCCACGGTGACCGTGAACCCCAGTACCACCGTAGGAACCATCGGTGCCGATTTTACCGGGTTCAGCTACGAAAAGACGCACATCATGAATGGCTCGCTCACCATCAACAACACGAACATGATTGCGCTCTACAGTCTCCTTGGCTCTCCGATGGTGCGAATTGGAGCCAACGACGTCGAACGTTGCACTTGGGTTGGCACGGGGACCGCGCCTTGTCAGCCAAATGGACAGCCATTCAACTTCAAGGTCACGACTGGCGGAGTCGACCAATTCTGCAGCTTTCTGGCCGCGACGGGAAGCAAGGCCATCTATGGCGTCAATTTCCAGTTGGGCAACTCGACCGCCTCCGCGGCAGAGGCGGCCTATGTCATGAGCGCGTGTCCGTCGAGCATTGTCGGAATCGAGATCGGCAACGAGCCCGACAAATTTGGGAGCTGGGCCGACCAAACAACGGACTACGAGAAGTTTGCGGACGCTATCCTCGCCGCGCCGGGCGCTCTGCTGGTTGGCCCGGCGTGCACCAGTAAAGCTGACGTAACGTACGCTGCTCCATTTGCTGACACCATAGCGGTGAAATATCCGGGTAAGCTGGCCCTTCTGTCGCAGCACTCCTACGTTGCCGCAGCCAATGCGTCGGGATGCTCAGTGCCCAACCTCCAGATAACAACCACCCAACTCACCGACATCTTTGATACGATCGAGGCTGCAGTGACAGAGAACAGTCTCCCAGCCTGGCGCATGGACGAAAACAACACCTGCTCCGGTCACGGTCAGCAGGGCCTAGGCGACACACTCATCGCGGGTTTGTGGGCGATCGATTACATGTTCGAGGTTGCCAAGCGTGGCGGCAGTGGAATCAATTTCCACAACGGCGAGACTGGAATGGATGGAACGGTTCCCTTCTACTATGAGCCCATCAAGGAGAATGGTGGCGTCGTGGTGGCGGTACAGCCGGAATACTACGGTATGCTCCTCTTCACCCAAGCCGGCACAGGCCCGATGGTTTCCACGACCGTCACCACGAGCGCCCAGTACTTCACCGCGTGGGCCATCAAGGCGGACGGATTTACCAGCGTGGTGCTCAACAACAGGAACGCATCGAGTGACGTCAGCGCCACAGTGGATCTGGGATCCGCGGTGAGTAGCGCGAGCGCGATCTATCTGCAGGGGACACCTACCGGCAACCTGACGGCAGCGGCAGGGAACGTGACCCTTGCTGGTGCCCAGGTCTCGGTGGCGGGCGATTGGCCTCGCAATGCACCCTACATTCAGACGGTCTCGGGAAACAGCGTCTCAGTCTATGTCCCAGCCGCCAGCGCAGCGCTCGTCCGCGTCTTGCAGTAGGCATGGGAAGCTGTAGTTGGTCTGATTTCCGCAGATTGGAAACTTCTCGATCATGTTCGTGATCTTCAGAAAAACCTCCAGGGAAAGCCTCTTGCGGCGAGTGCCGTGATGGGCTAGCCTGGATTTCCGTGAGGGATAACATGTTGAACAAAGTCGGATCACTGGTTCTAGTATTGGGCGTGGCCTCTTGTGTCTTGGCCTGCGGCAGCGGCAACACCACAGGGCCCACGGGCGGCACTGGTGGCACTGGTGCCACGGGTGGTGCTTGCGGGACATCCACAACGCCTATAACGACATTGGCCCAAGCTTGTGCACATAATTGTTGCCTTGCTAGTGGGTTGGCTACTTGCTCCACCACGGAAGCTGTGTGCGAGCAGAGCTGCATGAAGACGTACGACAACACGTACGCTGTCAATGCGGACCTGGGACGGCAGTACACAGAGATGATGTTGTGCGTCGCGACTGATCCATATTTCGCCACGTCCGCTCAATTCGTTTGCGCGAAACCAAACTCCCCTCTGAACTTGTGGTCGCCGTTGATTGACGCCTCAACGGATTCACCGTGTAAGCAGCAAATTTGTGATTGGAACTGCGACGACGCCACACACGGGGATATGGATCCCTTCGTGGACATCCTGTGTGCTTGCTCAAGTGTTCACTGATGAGTGACGCCCGCAGGTAATGCCCTCAGCGTCCAACGCTGAATCCTGGCGTCTTTCACAACCAACTAAGGATTGGCTCGGCGTCGTTGGCTTGTCAGCAATCGTAAGTTGAGCCAAGCGCACTGGCGCGCGCAGCGCGGATCGGGCAGGCGAAAGCGGCGTCTCGAAGATCGTTGTCTTTGCGACGTGGAGTCGCACAAGGAGTCTCTGGCCCTGGCTGGGCTGGCCTCAGCCTAGGTGCGGACACGCGCACTGGTCCTTGACAGGGTGGCGGGGAACGCGTCGGTGCCACCCTGCGGGGCTAATTGTCCTGCGCGCCCTCCTGGATCCACTCACGGATGCGCTGCTTGTCTGGGTCGGGAAGCGCCGGTCCAGAGAACGTCAAGTCCGAGGTTCCGTTGGTCGAGTAGTTAGTGGTGTCCGCCGGCATTTGGGTTCCGCACCTGCTCTTCCCTGCGGGCAGCTGATCCTGATCCAAGAGCTTCAGGTACATGACGCTAGCCTCTGGCTGGCCCGGGAGCACCCGCATTCCAGTTTGCTGGCAGGGCCCCATGCATGGCAGGTCGACGAGGCTCCAGTACGCGCGCACCTTCGAACTCTGGTCGAGCGCGCCGAACCGTATGTCTACGCCGTTGTAGTGGCAGAAGTCGTTGCTGCACTTCTGTATGGTTTCTGTGTAGATTTTCGTGAACGAGTTGGCAGACGGCGAAGCACCTGCACCGCATCCGACGCTGAAAACTGCGGAGGCGGAGAGTGCGAAAACCGTTGCCAGAACAGTTTGTCTCATCGATTTCTCCACGAGCCCATGGTTGAGACTTGAGGTCCCTACGCTACAACGCTCTTATCCCTCGGACCAGTGATTTTGATCGATCGATCACTCAAGCTCGGGCTCGTTCCTCCTATGGTCGTGTCAAGCTCACAGTGGCCAAAGCCAGGCCGCCCCGCGCACGCCGCTTGAATCGCCGTGGCGAGCGGGGACGATGGGTGTGCTGACCATGTCCGAGAAGACGTACTGACCCAAGCGCAGCGGGACCTCACGATACAGGCGCGCGATGTTGGAGACGCCGCCTCCCATGACGATGACGTCCGGATCCAGAAGGTTGATGACCGACGCCAGCCCTCGTGCCATGCGGTCCTCATAGCGAATCATGCTCGCCAGGGCAGCCGTGTCGCCGGCTTCAGCGCGCCGGGCGATGTCGTCCGCGTCGCGCGCTTCGCCGGTGTGCAACCGATGGTCGCGCGCCAGGCCGGGGCCAGCGAGGAAGGTTTCGATGCAGCCGCTTTTTCCGCAGTAGCAAGGCGGGCCCGGGCGCTCGTCGTCGCGAGGCCAGGGCAGGGGATTGTGTCCCCATTCGCCGGCAATGGCGTGCGGCCCGGTCAGCAGTTTTCCGTCCACCACCACGCCGCCGCCGGTGCCGGTGCCCACGATGACGCCAAAGACGACCCGCGCGCCCGCGCCTGCGCCGTCAGAGGCTTCCGACAGCACGAAGCAGTTGGCATCGTTGGCGATGCGCACGGGCCGGCCCAATGCGTGCTCCAAGTCGCGATCCAGTGGATGCCCGATGAGCGCGATGGTGTTGGCATTCTTGACCAGCCCGGTAGCCGGAGACACGGCTCCGGGGATTCCGATGCCGACGGTGCCCGTCTGTCCGATACGAGCCTCTGTGTCGCGCACCAGCCGGACGATGCAGGCGACGATCGCATCGTAGCTGTCGTTGGGCGTGGGCACTCGCAGCCGGGCGCGTTCGGTTCCGGTGTCGTCGATGGCAATGCTTTCGGTCTTGGTTCCGCCGAGATCAACGCCGATGCGCATCGACTCAAGACACTACACCGACTTGGCGGTTGCAGCCCGCCCCATCGGACTCGCGGTGCCGCAGAGCAGTAGCGGCTGCCGGTCAAGCGACGCACTCGACTTTCCGATACAATAGAGACATGCAGACTCGGTCGCTGCAACGCTTGGCGGGACAGCCAGTCGCGCTCGGCCTGATGGTCGCTTTGGCATTCTCGAGCACGGGCTGTGAAGCCTTGGGCATTAGCAAAAGCAGGCCGCCACCCCTTCCCCAGGGCAAAAGCGCGGACCCGGAGTTCGTGCCCCGCGCGCAGGTAGCCCCGCACAAGTTGCCAGCCTTTGAGCTCGCTGGCCCGCAGAATATGGCCGCGCAAGCCGATCCAGCACCGATCGCCGCCGTAACCCCCGTCGGCGTTTCAGGCGGTTCAGGCACACTCAACGGGAATCCCAATGGACTCAGCCGTGAGGTGCTGAACTCCGCGATCCAAGGCACCATGGCGTCGCTGGCAACCTGCTTCTCGCCCTCCGCTCAGAACCCCATGGTGTCGGTGTCGTTCGAGGCAGATCCAGAGGGACGAGCCAGCCTTGTCCGCGTCAACGGGGCGCCCTCTGATGCCGAGCGCTGCGTTCGGAACATCGTCCAGGACATGAGGTTTCCGCGGTTCGAAGGGAATGGTGTGCATGTGGACTTGCCCCTGACGTTCCACCAAGTCGGGCGCGCCCAAGCCGCGTCCCCCCCCGGCGAATCCCAGAGACCTTCCGGGCCTCCGCTCTACATCGAGCCGTAGATCGCGTGGGCGAAGGCGGGCTTTGCCCGCCGGAGCCAGAGCGCGGGAGGGGTTGGGAACCCTCCCAGGGTTCCCATCTAGATCAGAACCGCATGCCGCGTTTCGCGCGAAACATGAACCATTTGTAGGTCAGGTACCCGGCGCCCCCAGCAGCAACCAACCCGATCACGGGCCAATGCGCCAGGACCAGCAGTCCCGCTCCACCCCAGGCGCCGACCGCCATCATTCCCTTTTTCCGCGCCTCGGTCCTGTCACGGGTCATCAGGCTTGTACCCATTGGCTTCCTCCGCGAGTGTTTCAATCATGGATGTTGGCGGTCTGCAAGGCCGCTACACGGTTGCGCGGCTTGCAGATCACGTGATAGTTCCTGGGCAAGGAGAATGCCATGCGGATCACACTCTCGATCGTCGCAGTATTCGGCCTTCTAGTCTGGACGCCGGCCTCGGCTCTTGCCAAGCAGAAGGCCGCCAAGACGGAAGCGGAACCTCCGCCGGCCGCAACACCCCTCAATGCCTGCGGCTGCTACCGTGACGCCCAGGACCAGTGCCACTGCAACAAGGGCAAGAAGCTGAAGTGCGAGTGCGAAAACGACTGTGAGCCGGCGGGCTGTGAGCAGCAACGCCAGAAGCAGCAGGAAAAGGACGCCGCCGCTGCGCTGAAGAAGATCCAGCAGAACGACAAGAAGGGGCAAGAGGCGGCCAAGGCAGCCCAGGCCAAGAAGGCCAAGGAGAAGGCTGCCGAAGAAGCCAAGAAGAAGGCCGAAGGCGGCGAAGGCCGGTGGAAGTAGTCACATCGTGGCTGCGACCTACGTGGGCGAGATCAGAGCGGCAGCCGACGCCGGCTGAGGACACTGAGGGGAGTGGGGAGGCCACAGAGGGTCTTCGGGAGGACTGCTTCGGTGCGTACCATGGACCGCAGGGGTGCGTGTCAGGGGTCGCACCCGGAACCCATACCGGGACCTGGGCGTGTAGGCGACAACGCACATGAGGGCGATATTGCGCATCATCACGCCGCGTAACAAAAGAAAATAAATCAATGATTACAACATGCTATATGAATACGGAATTGTAATAGGCCTACCCTGACATACCGGTTTTGATTTTGGCCCGGCTTGTGCCAGCATCGGAGCCTTTCAGCCGGGGTACCCCCCTTTTCCCACCGATTCACTCGGCCCTAGGAAGGCACAAGCCTGATGAAGAACCCAGGTCTCGACAAAGACTCGCTCCAAACCCTGATCGACACACTGACATCGTTCGGAAAGCAGAAGCTCCCGCTCAAGGTCAGGTTGGACCTTGATGAGAAGGACCTCTTTCCCCTGGATCTGATCCGGGAGTTGCTGGGACCTGACATCGGCCTGCACCTCTTGTTCATCCCCGAGGAGCTGGGAGGCCTGGGCGGCAACGCCTACGACGTCTACCGAGTCTCGGAGGAGATGGCCAAGCTGGACCTGGGCGTCGCCACCGCCTTCCTGGCCATCTTTCTGGGAACCGACCCCATCGTGGTGGGCGCGACCGAAGAGCAGCGAACCTATTGGCTGCGCCGAATTGCCGACGAAGGCTTGATTGTCGCCTACGCCGTGACCGAGCCCCTGGCCGGCAGCGAGCTGTCGGCCATTCGCACGCGCGCCGAGCGGGTGATGGAGAACGGCGAGATCAAGGGCTACAAGATCAACGGCGCCAAGCAGTTCATCTCCAACGGCGGCTACGCGCAACTGTACAC
>Ga0265316_10000066_pt1 | contig 110650 bp, 91 predicted proteins | sample 4522metaG_FD_202092 | JGI IMG/M metagenome (GOLD analysis project Ga0265316, IMG submission 202092) | Rhizosphere microbial communities from Carex aquatilis grown in University of Washington, Seatle, WA, United States - 4-5-22 metaG | ecosystem: Host-associated > Plants > Roots > Rhizosphere >... | reverse complement strand
CCGCGGCACTGGAGGCCCCGCAGACGCACGCGGCCGCCTCACCCCTATCCGGCGATCGCCGCCTTGATCGCCGGTTGACCTTCAATTGAGGTTTTCGGGCTGAATGGCGCTTCGGTCGTTACTAATCGGGATATTGGCGTTCCCGGGGCGCCTCACAGATTGGCGCCGGCGTGCGCTCACGCCGTGCGTTGTTTGCCGCCTGAACAACTGACGGCTGCCTTGATGAGGAACGCAGTAGCCCGCGTGCTCCCGACGAAACCGAGCATCATCTCTCAGCCGGCAGGATATGGCTGGTTGTCGCTGGGGCGCGGCAGGGGAGCTGGGGTGGGAACCGATGTCGCCTGGTCCACGTGATCCGCAAAGTGAGAGAGGATGCCGGCACGCTCGAGGATGGCGTCGAGCTCCGGCGATCGCGCCTCGACATAGCGGGCGAGCATGATGCCACGCGCCTGGTTGAGGAAGTTCGTGGAGGAAACCTCGGCGACAACACCGTTGCCGAGCGCGACGGTGGCCGCGCCGTCCACCGTGGCCGAGGCAACCCACGGCAGATAGTGGCGACCGGCCTCGGCGAGCACGGCGATGAGCGAGTCAGGGATCGTGGCATCCGAGAACCATTCACCAAGCTGGTCGGGCCCCGGCCGCATCATGCGGTGGGTGTATGGGATGATCGGCGGCGCCACGCGCTCCGTGAGCCGGCGGCACCACGGATCGTTGATGAAGTGAGCGGCGTTGCCGCCGAAAAGCGCGAAGTCGGCGAGCGAGGGGCGATTGCCGAACAGATAGCCGTGCGCGGCGACGTGGCTCGCCAGTGTCGCCTGCCACGGGACAAGGGATTCGTTGACCCACGCCTGTATGTTGTGCGGTGTCACCCCGAGCCGGGGCAGGCAAGCGGTCATCGCCTCCGTCACCAACCGGCGCAGGCTCTCGATGTCGGTGGCAATCTCGAGGCTGCCTTCACGGGAGATGTCCCAGCTTCCGGAGACGACGTTCTCCTCGTAGAGCCAGCGGGTGCCGACCGCGTGCCGATACAGCCACTCATCGGAGAAGTCATCGAGCACGAACGCGAGGAAGCGCACCACCGGGTCTTCGGGAAGGATCGTCCTGCCGGGATGATGCGCGTCGAGATGTAGCAGGACGGCGGTCGAGTCCCAGATCATCTCGCCCGCCGGCGTGGTGATCACCGGTATGCCGCCATTCCAGCCGAGAGCGCGAGCTTTCGGGTTCGCGCCAATACTCGGGTCGAGCCACCACGGGGCGCGCAGGTGATCGAGGTGGGCGGTGATCTTCCGGGTGAAATACGAGACCGTCAAACCATGAACAACGTAATAGACAGGGAATGTGGTCATGAGGAACCTCCGCGAGATGGGGAGAACGTCTTGCGAAACGATGATGCGGGCCAGACAGCTAGTGTGCAGGCTCCGGTTGCCCGGCTTCCTGGCGGGGCAATATGGCATTCCTGGCCGCGTGGGTCGAGGCAAAACCCCAGCGCATCTGGAAGCGTATCGCATCGGCTGGCGCGCATGCGCCCCCCGGCAGCCGCGGCAGGATGATGGCGTGGCCGTACAAATTTGCGCTCCCGCGGCGGAAACCCCACCACGCATCGAGATCCGAGCGTCATCCCTCGCACGGCGTGTGCTAGCACGGCCTTTGCTGCAGCGAGGCTCGGTCCGGAGAGTTTTGGAAACGAGATGAACCCGTGAGTGCGGAAGCGAGCTCATGCACCTGGTGCCTGCGGCGCGACGCCTGCCCGTTGCCCTGAAGCTCGCCGCCTTGGCCACGGCGTATTTTCTCACCGCGCGTCTCGGCTTGTCACTGGGCGCGGTGAGCGGCGTCGCCACCAGCGTGTGGCCACCCACCGGCATCTCGCTCGCCGCGCTGCTGCTCTTTGGCAACGGCCTGTGGCCAGGTATCGCGTGCGCTGCCGTTCTCGCAAACCTCTCGGTCGGCGTCCCGGCACTCGCCGCGCTGGCGATCGGCGCCGGGAACACGCTGGAGGCACTGGGCGGCGCCTATCTGCTGCGCCACGTCGTCCGCTTCCGCCCCTCCCTGCAGCGCGTGCGTGATGTGCTGGGTTTGGTCTTTCTGGCAGCCGCCCTCAGCACCATGGTCAGCGCCACCATCGGGGTCACGGTTGCCTGGCTCGGCGGGGTGGTGCCGGGTAGCGCATTCGGCACGGCCTGGCGGACCTGGTGGCAAGGCGACGCAATGGGCGATCTCGTCGTGGCGCCGCTCCTGTTGATCTGGCCGACACACTCCCGCCTGCGTCTGTCGCGCCGCAAGTCCGTCGAAGCGGCGGCGCTGCTGGCCGGACTCATCCTGCTCTGCGCGCTGGTCTTCGGTGGGAGCGCGAACATCAACGCCCCGTACTATGCGGAGCCCTATCTGGTCTTTCCTTGCCTGATCTGGGCCGCGCTGCGCTTTGACCAGCCGGGAGTGGTGATCGCCAGCGTGGTAACCTCCGGGCTGGCGCTCTGGGGCACCGCACATGGGTTTGGTCCCTTCGCGAAGGAGACCCTTCAGGGCAGTCTCCTCTCCGTGCAGACATTCATGGGCGTGGTCACCATCACCGCGCTGGTATTGGGCGCGGCCATCAGCGAACGGCGAACGGCGCAGGCGAAGCTGCGGCGCCTGGCCGGTCATGTTCAGCAGCAAGCGCGGACCCTCGAGGGCATCCTGGAGGCCGTGCCCGATCATATCTACCTCTTCGACGCCAGCGGTCGAGTTCTCTATGTCAGCCCTCCCGCAGCCCGCGCGCGCGGCGTGGAACGGAGCACCATAGTGGGCAAGACCTTCGCAGAACTGGGTTTGAGCCCCACCACGACCAGCGCCGCGAATCGGCGACGCAGCGCCGTGTTCACCACCGGAACCGCGCTGAGCGGCGAGACGAGGCTGCCGACTACCGTGGGCGAGCGCGATTTCGCCTACACCATCAGCCCGATCTTCCACGAACACGGACGCGCCGAAGCGGTGGTGGTGAGCGCGCGCGACATTACCGAACGCAAACGGGCGGAGGAAGAAAGAACCGCGCTCTTCGCCTTGACGGCGGAGATCAGTGGCACGCTCGATTTCGCCGAAATCCTCGAGCGCGCCCAACGACGCACCGCGTCGGTCCTGCCGTGCAACGGCGTCGCAACATTATACTGGGATCCGCGACACAACGTCTTCCGCATCGTCTCGCACTACGGCATCCCTCCGGAGATGCTGGCGCCGTCCGCAGCCATCGAGTTTGGACCCAGTGACCCGGTCGTGCAGGACTTGGCCGCCGGACGGCCGGTGCTCGTCACTGAGGGATTGACCCTGAAGTGGATGCCGGCGGCGCTGGTCCAACAGTTTCAACCAGGCGGGTTGGTCGCCGTGCCGTTGGTGATCCGCGGCCAGCTTAGAGGCGCACTGGTGGCCGCCAACGCCATCGGCGGTGCGCGGTTCGACCCGCAGCAGGTCCAATTTCTCGAAAGCGTCGCCCGTCACCTCGCGGTCGCGCTGCACGGCGCGGAGCTCTACCGCGCGCAAGAAGGCGAGGCACAAGTCGCGCAAGCGCTCGCCCGGGTCAGCCGCGACCTGATTTCCTCCTTTGACCGGCCGCGTCTTGTGGAGCGTCTGTGCCGCTTGACCGCTGAAGTGTTGGAGAGCCACTGCAGTCACATCATCCTGTGGGAGCCCAGCGAAGACGCGTATGTTGCGGTGTCCGGCTTCGGCCATTCCCAGCAGGCATGGGAGACCCTGCGCGCCAAGCGATTTCCACACGCCCTGCTGGCGCCGACGATCGCGTCACTGGGGCGTGATGAAGTCCGACAATTTGCGCTCGCGGCATCGGCGAATCCGGTGGCCCAGGAGCTCAGCCGGGAGCTGGGAATCACGGTATCGTTGGGACTGGCCCTGCGACGTGGAAACGAGGTGATTGGCTTCCTCTCGGCCGCCTCCCGCGACCGCGAGGCCCTGTTCACCCCGCAGCAGGAACGCATTGCGCACGGCCTCGCGCAGCTCGCGTCGCTGGCGTTGGAAAATGCGCGCCTGGTCGAAGAGCTGGCGCAGGCCAACCGCGTGAAGTCGGACTTCGTCGCGACGATGTCGCACGAATTGCGCAGCCCCCTCAACGTGATCATCGGCTACACCGATTTACTCTTGGAAGAGGCGTTCGGCGCCCTGCGCCCGGAGCAGACCGAGAGTCTGGGGCGCGTGCTCCGGAGCTCGTGCGAGCTGCTGGAGCTGATCAATGCGACACTGGATCTGAGCCGGATGGACACCGGCCACACGCCGGTGGAGGTTACCGAGATCCGACTCGACGACCTGGTCGCGGAAGTCCACGGAGAGATGCGTGAACGCCCGATCGCTCCCGGCCTTACCGTCGGCTGGCATGTCTCGCCCGGCCTGCCCTCCCTCCACACCGATCGTTCAAAAGTCAAGGTCGTCTTGAAGAACCTGGTCGGCAATGCGTTGAAATTTACCGAAGCGGGCAACGTGAACGTCGACGTGCACCCGTGCAACGGCGGCGTCGAGGTTTCCGTGGGAGATACGGGCCCCGGGATTGCGCCCGAGGTGCTGCCGATCATCTTCGAGCCGTTTCAGCAAGGCGACAGCTCGTCCACGCGTCGGCACGGCGGCGTGGGGCTCGGCCTCTACATCGTGCGCCGGTTGCTCGAGGTGCTGGGCGGCTCGGTGAATGTCGACAGCGAGCTCGGACGGGGCACGACTTTTCGGGTGTGGCTGCCACACGATTTCAAGCGCGGGGCAGCGTGACAGCCATCCGTCGCGGAGCAAAATGCGCAAGCAACAAGATCCAATGAAACTCCAATGCTCCACGCCTTGATGGGATATTGGAATTTGGGGAATGTCTATCTCTTGCTCTTGTCCCTTGAACAGTCGCGCAACGTGCTCGGAAATCGCTACTGCACCAGCGGCAACCCGGTGGTGCCAACGGCAACTTGATAGACGTTATCCCCCACGAGCGACGTGACATACATTGAGCACGGATCGAATCCCGGAGCGTTGCCGAATGCCAGGCTCGCGGGAGTCGTCATGCCTGAGGCGAAGGGGCTGTCGGTACCGTCCGGCGCCACCTTGTGAATGAGACCGGCGACGTTCAGCGCCACGTAGATCTCACCAAGGTTGTCGATGGCAATCCCGTCCGGTGTGGTTCCCGCCGAGAAGTTGCGGATTTTGGTGACCGCGCCTGACGAATAGTCGGGGTTCACCGCGATCTCGTACAGCGGCGACCCGCTGACAAATGTCGTGGCCACGAACAGGTTGTTGAAGCTTGCATCGAAGGCCATGCCGTTGGCCGACAGCACGGTGCCGTTCCACACCGACGTATTCCCACTCGCGTCCACCTCGTAGATATTGGAGTTGGTGCGGCAATCATCCGCGACCAGCAACGTGTTCCATGGGGTGACGACGAGGAAATTCGGCGAGATGAATCCCCGCGCGAACACCGAGCTTTCGCCGTCGGTTGTGATCTTCCAGATGACACCGTGATTGGTTGCCGCGCAAAAGCTTCCCGCGACCGTACCGTCGCTGCCGCTTGCGGCGTAGAGCGCGCCGTTCCAGGCCACCATGCCAACGGTGGACGGGACGGTGGCCAGCATCGTCGAGCTGCCGTCGGTGCCGAGGACCCGGATGCCGGCGCCACCGGCGATGTACAGCTTGTCATTCAGGAAGGCGATGCCCTCGGAGGCGCCGACATGTGGCGCAAACACGCTGACCGTGCCGGGGGCGGCACTGCTCAGGCAGCCTGCCGCCGGCGTCGGCGTGGGGGTTGGCGTGGAGACGATCGGGCAGGCCGACAGCGCATTTTTCACGGCCACCAGGATCTCGTCGATGGTGATCTGGCCATCGTGGTTCAGGTCGCCGGCGACGCAGGTCGAGACAGCGGCGCTGTCCAGAGCAATGTTCACGAGCACGAGGAGCTCATTGACCGTCACGTCGTGCGAGTCGTCGCAGTCGCCGGCACACGTTTGCGCCAGCGAGGAGCGGGCGCCGAACGTCATGGCCATCACAAAGGCAAGAGTGCAGGACGCTGCTTTCATCATCGGCTTCTCCCATTCAACAGGCACACGGCGTGTGATGGACCCTGTCTTCGCACGGCCCAGCCGCAAGGGTCAAGTCAATCCGCACGGCCAATCCGCACGGCCAACGCGGAGTGACGCTCCGCCGGCTTTGAACTCGGCATTCGAGTCGTGCTTGAATGCCGCAATGAATTCGGATCATTCGGTTTCGGCCGTCTGGGGGTCCCAGGCACACTGGAGCGCCACGCTAGTCGCTTGCCTCATCATCTCCCTCAGCGTCGCTCCCGGATGTGTGGCGCGTTATATTCGGATGGACGAGAAGGGGGTGACGTGCTCGGAAGCGTTTCAAATCGCCATTACCGCCGTCCACCGCATGAACTACACGATCGACACGGCGACCAAGCCAACACCCGGCGCACCCGGGGTGATCACCGCAACGCACACAGAAGGCAGCTCGACGCAGGGACTGATGGTGCAAATCTTCTGCACGACGCTCGGAGCTTCGATCGAAGCGAAGACGGAGAACGGCGGTTTGGCGGATTTCAATTTCCCGGCGGAATTTCGGCACAGCTTCGAAACCGTGGCCGCCAACCGCGCCCCGGAACGGGCGGCGGCGGAGAACGGAGTCGACGTTCTGGTGACACCGGCACGCGGCAGCGTTCCCGAGCTTGGCGTCGACGTCAGCAGCATCGGCGTGCTGCCGGTCAGTGTGCGCATCACCAACCACAGCACGCGGATCTATGGATTTCGCATCAAGGACGTTGTCCTGAAGACGGAAGATGGCGAGCGCGCCAAACCGCTTGGTATCACCGGCATCACCGCCAAGCTGAGCTCCGGCGACGCCGACACGCTGCGGCAGAAAGCGCTCGCGGATCAAGACATTCCGGCGGGCGCAACCATGACCGGGTTTCTCTTCTTCCCCTTCAAGCCGTACGCGAGCGCGCGTGTCGTGCTGATCGACCGCGCCAGCGACGAGCCGGAGGGCTTCTCGATCGAGTTCTAGGCCTGCGGCCGGCGTCCTTTCTATGGGCCGCTCCCGTTGGTCGCTAGGGGTTGCCCTCGCAACCTTCCCTGCGGCACGAGGCGTCTCCCGATCGAGGGCCCCGAGGGGGATTTCTCAAGCCCCCAGGCCGGGCCCTACAATCGATTGACCAAGAGATAGATTGCCGCAGCGATCAGACCGGTGCCCGGGATGGTGAGGATCCACGCCCACACGACGTTGCGCGCCACTCCCCAGCGCACGGCGGATAACCGGCGACTGGCGCCGACGCCGACGATCGCTCCGGTGATGGTGTGCGTCGTGCTCACCGGAATGCCGGCCAGCGCGGCGCCGATGAGCGTGATGGCTCCCGCGGTCTCGGCGCAGAAGCCGCCAATGGGCTGCAACTTGGTAATCCGCATGCCCATGGTCTTGACGATGCGCCAGCCGCCGAACGTCGTACCGAGTGCGATCGCGGCATGACAGATGAGAATCACCCACATGGGCACATAGAACGTCGATCCGAGATAGCCACTGGTAAACAGCAACACCGCAATGATGCCCATCGTCTTCTGCGCGTCATTGGTCCCGTGTCCCAGACTGTAGAGCGCCGCCGACAGCAATTGCAGACGACGGAATTGGCTATCGACGCGTGCCGGAGTGCGGTGGCGGACGATGTACGTCACGACCGTCATGAAGAACAAACCAAGCACCAGTCCCAGGACCGGCGAGATGAAGACGAAGAGGAAGACCTTCGTCAGGCCGCTGACGACCACTACCTTCGGGCCGGCAGCGGCAATCCCGGCGCCCGCGAAGCCTGCAATCAAGGCGTGCGATGAGCTGGTGGGCAAGCCGTACAGCCAGGTCAACACGTCCCACACGATTGCCGCCGCCAAGCCGGAAAACACCACACTGTTAGTGACCGCGCTGGGGTCGATGATACCCTTGCCGACCGTGCTCGCCACTTGGACGCCAAACCCGAATGCCGCCACGAAGTTGAAGAACGCGGCCCAGAGCACCGCCTGGCGGGGTGTCAGCACGCGCGTCGAGACGATGGTGGCGACCGAGTTGGCGGCGTCGTGGAAGCCGTTCATGAAGTCGAACGCCAACGCCACCAGAATGAGCAACCCCACCACCACCATTGCCATACCTTCCCTTCGTTGCCCGTACGCGCAGCAAGCAGCGCCGATTGCTCAGCAGCCTCTCGGACGGGGAAGCCCGGAGCGACCCAACGGGGAGCGGACCATAGAAAAGACGCCGGGCCGCAGGCCTCAGGCGTACTCGAGGGCGACGCCTTCGACGACGTTGGCAACGTCCTCGCAGCGGTCGATGGCATCTTCGAGGAACTCGTAGATGTCCTTCCACTTGATGACCAGCATGGGATCCTTGCTTTCCTGGAAGAGTCTGGCCACGGCGCGTCGCAGCAGCGTGTCGCCTTCGTTCTCGTAGCGATTGATCTCCATGCACGCCCGCAGGATGGCGTCACGGTCTTTGAGATTGCGCAGCTGCACCATCGCGCGGCTCATCTCGGTGACCGCATTGACGAGCACATCGGCCAGGTCCGAGGCATCCCGGTCGACGGCATCGATGGCATACAGCCAGATGCGCTCCGAGCTCGCTTCAATCAAATCCAAGACATCGTCGAGCCGCGAGATGAGCCGATGGATATCGCTGCGGTCGATCGGCGTAATGAAGGTCCGATGCAACAGCTCGACCGCACGATGCGTGATGACGTCACCTTCGTGCTCGAGCGCCTTGATCTGACGTGCTTGCTCGGCAAGCTCCGTCGGGTGGTGCAGCATTGCCCGCAGGAGCCGCGCGGCTTCCACCGACTTGTCGGCGTGACGCTCGAACAGCTCAAAGAAGACTTTACCCTCGCTGGGAAATAATCGCGCAAACATGGCGCGCGGATACTACTGCGGTGGCCAGCGGCTTGTAAAGGTGGGCGGCCATCAAACTGGACCGGCTCACCGTGCAGCGATTGGCACCGCCGACAACACCACACCGCTGACCGCGCGCGGCAGCCGGAGGAACTTCTTCAACTCTCGGGGTTGGAATTGCGGCCGCGGTTGGCGGCCACAGAAGGCGCTCAGGCGAGCGCGCGCTTCGGCTTCGTAATCACCACCACCTCCTGCCCATTCACCCGCAACGTACGACGATCGGCTGGCGTTTGTCGCCCGCCGTGTTTGCGCGCTCGTGCTTCACGCCACTTGCGCAACTCCTTCTCGAGATCACCCTTGTTGAGCATACAGCCTCCTTAGGCCTGTTTCACACGCGTCGGCAGCAGGTCATCAGCCGCCGACAAAAGCCTCAATTGACTTGGCGCGGCTCGGATGCCGCAGCTTGCGTAACGCCTTGGCTTCGATCTGGCGAATCCGTTCGCGCGTGACCGCAAAACGCTGCCCGACCTCCTCCAAGGTATAGTCTGATTTTTCGCCGATGCCGAAGCGCATGCGCAGAATTTGCTCCTCGCGCGGCGTGAGCGTCGCCAACACCTTGCGGGTCTGCTCCTCCAGGCTGGTGTAGACCGCCGCGTCGGACGGCGACACCGTCTGCCGGTCTTCCACAAAATCACCGAGCGAGCTCTCTTCTTCGTCGCCGATCGGTGTTTCCAACGACACCGGCTCTTTGACGATCCGCAGCACCTTGCGAACCTTGTCGAGCGGCATTTCCATCTTGGCCGCAATCTCCTCGGGCGAGGGTTCGCGGCCGAGCTGTTGCACCAGATAGCGGGACGAGCGCACCACCTTGTTGATGGTCTCGATCATGTGCACGGGGATGCGGATGGTGCGGGCCTGGTCGGCGATGGCACGGCTCACCGACTGGCGAATCCACCACGTCGCGTAGGTGGAGAACTTGTAGCCCCGCTGATACTCGAACTTTTCCACGGCGCGCATGAGGCCGATGTTGCCTTCCTGGACAAGGTCCAGAAAGCCGAGGCCGCGGTTCGTGTAGCGCTTGGCGATGCTCACCACGAGGCGCAAGTTGGCTTCGATCAGCTTCTTCTTGCCGTCTTGCGCCTTCTCCTCGCCGTTGCGAATGACGCGCAACGCGCGGTGAAGCGCCTCGTGGTCCATGCCGACTTCGCGTTCGGCCTCGCCAATTTTCTTGCGAGCCATGCGAATTTCGTCGACCAAATGACGCGCCTCTTCAATGCTCAGGTGCAACCGCCGGCTGGCGTTGCCGGCCGCACGCGCGTCCTCGGAGCGCAGCGCGCCACCGACTTTCAGAATCTCTCCGGCCGAGCGACCGCTGCGCCGCTCGCAACGGGTGACGAGGTGGTGTTGCTGTTCGATGAAGCGTGCGGCCATCTTCAGTTTCTCGACCACCACTCCAATGTGTCGGCGACCAATCTCAAGTTCTTCCAAGGCCTTAGCAATGCGTTTGGTGAGCTGCCCCAAGCGGCGCTCGGCATCGCGCGCATTGCGCGGATGACTGCGCTTTTGCCGGACGGACTCTTCGGCAGTGCGCCGGTCGTCGACCAGGCGGCGCAGTCGCTCAAGCTGTTTGAGGATGATCCCGTCGGGTTCCTTCTCTTGCGGCTCCTCGGATTCGGCGTCAGTCTCTTCTTCTGCTTCTTCGTCTAGCAACTCGCGTTCCGAGATCTCGCCCGCCTTGATTCGGTCTGCCAACTCGAGGAGATAGGAAACGGTAAACGGCAGTGCCAAGACTTCTTGACGCACATCGCGTTCGCCCGACTCGATTTGTTTGGCGATCTCAACTTCCTGTTCGCGGGTGAGCAGGGAGACGGCGCCCATCTCCTGCAGGTACATGCGAACCGGGTCGGAGGTATCTTCGCCAAAGCTTTTCTCCTCGCGCTCCTCTTCGACTTCGTCTTCTTTCGAGAGCGTCGGCTCGGCAATGGCGTCCACCGATTCCACGTCGATCTCGCCGAGCATGGAGATCGCCCCTTCGAGCTCATCACCCGGCGTCGCGTCGTGTGGCAACGCATCGGCCATATCTTCAAACGGTGCTCCCGTCGGGACGGAAGGTTTGGAAGGCTTCTTTCCTCGCGGCTCGCGTTTTTTCTCCATGCCTCCCTCGCTGGCAAACTCTATCCCGGGATAACCGACAACGACCCGGGGAAGGCTTGGTGTAGGCTCTTCCGAGAAGCGTTGCACTTCTGGGGACTATGCACAGCTAATGCCTGAATGTATCCGCGCCTGCAGCACAGAAGAGGTTAGGACGCTCGGTGTCGCACCCAGAGGGGCTTTCGTTGGGAGGATAACTCACCCGAAACGAGTTCTTGTTTGGTGCGTATTTAGACAGGTCGATGCATCGAGTCAAGGCCCGATGGTGCGAACTGTCCGGAAAAATCGGCATGCGCGACCCGCGCGGCGTCCAGCTACTCTTTGCCACTGGCGACCTTCCCACTTTCCTCTGCCGCCGGCGGCGCAGTCGCGGCCAGCACGCTCCCGAACTGGCGCAAGCCTTCCGCCAGTTGCCGCAGTCGTTGCGACGCCAGATAGTGAATTGTCCCGACCTCCGCAACACTACCTGCCTTGCAGCTCATCAACACCTCGATACCTTCATCAATGGTTCGAATCGGGTACAAGTGGAACTGCCCCTGCCGGATGGCCTCGACCACCGGCGGACGCAAGACGAGGTTCGTCAGGTTCTGCACCGGCAACATGACGCCCTGACGACCGCTCAGGCCGATTTGACTGCACGTCGCAAAGAAGCCCTCCACCTTTTCATTGATGCCGCCGATCGGCTGGATTTCACCGAATTGGTTGACGCTGCCGGTGACCGCAACGTCCTGCCGCAGCGGGACGCCGCTCAAGCTCGAGAGCAGCGCGTACAGCTCGGTGGACGAGGCGCTATCGCCATCGATGCCGGAATACGACTGCTCGAAACACAGACTAGCGGTGAGACTGAGCGGGAAGTCCTGCGCGTAGGTGCGCCGCAAGTAGCCGGTGATGATGAGCACGCCCTTGTCGTGGGTGTGCCCGCTCAGCTTCGCCTCGCGCTCGATGTTGATGAGCCCCTGCGCGCCCATGGCGACGGTCGCGGTGACACGCGACGGCCGGCCGAACTCGTAGCCACCAAGGTTCAGAACCGCCAGGCCATTGACTTGCCCAACCTTGCTACCGTCGAGGTCGACCAGCAGGACGCCATCCTGCATGAGCTCGCGGATCTTCTCTTCGACCCGATTGAGCCGGAAGACCCGTTGCTCCAAGGCATGTTGCACGTGCGCGGCATCCACTTCAGACGCGCCGTCCCGGCTGGCAAAGAAGGCGCCCTCTCGCATGATATCGGCGAGCTCGTCCCACTGACTCGGCAGCTTGCGGCGATCATTGACCTGGCGCGCCCCGAACTCGATCAGGCATGCCACCGCGGCGGCACGGAAGGGCGGCAGGCGCTCGGTCTGCGTCAGGCGCGCCACCTGCGCAACGAAGGTGCGCCGCGCGGCCGCGGCGGCGACCTCGAAGCCGAAATCGGCGCGCACTTTGAAAATTGCGCGAAACTCCTCGTCGAAGAAGTACAGCAGCTGAAACAGCTCGGCCGGCCCCGTGAGCACGACGCGCGTCGACAAGCGAATCGGTTCGGGCTTCAGCGTCGTCGTCGCAAACAGGGCGAACGGATCGTAAGCTTCGATCTCGAGCTCGCCGCTCTTCAGGCAGCGCTTGAGAGCGCGCCACACCAGAGGCTCGGACAACGCGTCCATGGCGTTGATGATCACGCAACCGCCATGCGCGCGCAGCAGCGAACCCGCTTTGATACGCGTGAAGTTGGTGACCAATTTGCCCGACGGGTCGACCATGCGCTCCACCGCGCCGAAGAGATTCTTGTAGGTCGGTGAGGATTCGATAAGGATCGGCGCGCCGGTGGTCGCGCCGTTGTCGACCAGAACGTTGACCTCGTAATCAATGAGCCCGTCGGCCGCCGCGGCCGAGAACATTCCCGGAAACGGAAAGGGCGCCGTCTGCGGTTGTGTCTCACGAAAATCGTCGAGGTTGTCGAGCATCTGCTCGCGCACCTCGCTGAGATACTGCTGGACCTCGGTGCTGCACCCTTGCGCGATCTCCTCGATCAGCGGGCCGATGACGTCCGCCGCGACGCGTCGCTCCGCGTCCTTCACCTCACGCGCCAGACGCCGGCCGAGGGCTTGCTGGCGTCGCAACATGACCTTCATCTCGCGCGCCAACTCGCGTTCGCGCTGGCGCAGGACGGTCTGCTCCGCCTCGCTGAGTCCTTGGAGTTGCTCCGGCTCCATGGGTTTGCCGTCTTTCAGCGGAACGAACATGACGCCGCCCTGCGGCAGCGGCTGCAGCGCAAAGCCTTTCTCGGCGGCATGTTGCTGCAAGGCGCGTGCAATCTCTTCGCCTTCATGGCCGTACCGTTCGGCAAGCTGCTCCTTTTCCTCCTCGAATGTCTCCTTGCGAAAGGTCTCCGGGAGGAGGCGCTTCAGCTCTTCGACGAGCTCGAGAAGGTCGCGCCGCAGCTGCTTGCCTTGACCGGCGGGCAAATAGAACGTGCGTGGCCGGTCACGGTTCTGAAAGTTCTGCACGAGGACGCGGTCACCAGGCCGCGGCACGTCACGACTGAGGTCTCCGAGCAACGCCGCCAGCGTCTGCTCGCGCTGCGTGCCACCGAGGCCGCAGACATAGATATTGTAGCCGGCATGGTCGATCCGCAGGCCCAATTCCAGCGCCGCTAGCGCACGCTCCTGGCCGACCCAATCCGGGGGCAGCGCGATTTCCGCGGTCGTTTGGAAAGCCAGATCCGCCGCCGGGATCTTGAACTCCGCCTCGGCGGCAGACAACTCGCGCGGCAACGCTGCGGGAGTGGCTCGCGTCTGATTGTCGTCGATCACGGCAGGTGGCGGCGGATGTGGACAGTCAGATGCGCCCCCTCGATCCGCGCTTCTAGACCTTCGGGTTCCGCTTCTGCAGGCAAGGTAACCGTTTGACGCAAGGTGTATTCGCGCTGTGAACGACTCCAGCTCGACGTCCCGTGGCGCTGCTCCTGCTCACTGCGACGGTGACCGAGGACCGTGAGCCGCCTGCCTTGGACCTCAACCTTCAGATCCTCTGCGCGCATTCCTTCGACCGGAATCTCCACCAGCCAGCCGTCATTGACGTCACGGATTGCCGCGGGCGACAACTGGCGCGGCGCACCACCCCACGGGCGGCGGATCAGCTCATCGAACAAGCGGTTGATTTCGTCGACCACCGACGGCAGCGCCATGAGCCTCTGCTACCACTGGCGCGCGCACCTCGCAACGTGCAAACCCCGGCCATTGCGATGGACATCCTCAAGCGCTGTTGGTACTGACTCTGGCATTGCCATCGGAGCGGAAGGAATCGATGCCCGGCGTCGTTCGAGTCACTGCAGCAGGGCGAGTTGCCTTCATGTCGAAGGGCGACGGAACGTCCGCCGGAAGGCCCACCGGGCGTGAGTCCATCGACCGTATCCAAGATGTCTAGCCGCCGCATGCGTCGCCCCGTCGTCTACAGCAACGGCGCCAACCGCTGCTTTGGTTGTGCACCGACCAACCCGGAGGGACTGCGGCTCAGCTTCGTTGAGAACGACGATGGCGTCGAGGTCGAATATACCGTACCGTCGCATTTCCAGGGCGCGACCGGCATCGTTCACGGCGGCATCCAGGCAACGCTGCTGGACGAGACGCTGTGCATGACCGCGTACGCCAAGGCCGGCATGCCGGTGTTTACCGGCGAGCTGACCATACGGTATCTCCGTCCCGTGCCGACCGCGACACCGCTGCGCGTGCATGGGCGGCTCGTCGAAGCAAAGTCGAAGGGGTGGATCATCGAAGGCAGCATCACGCTGGCCGAAACGGGCGAAGAGCTGACACGAGCGCGTGGCCGCTTCTTTGCGCAGCCATCTGTGGAGTGAGTGCCTCAAAGTGTAGACTCTTCAGGTTGAGCGGCGAACTGTCAGCAACTGGTCCCTGAACTACCGTTCACTGTGCACCCCCGAATGGCCGCTGCGCATATTCAAGTGACCGCCGGTGTCATCCTCAAAGCCGGTTGCGTGCTGGTTTGCCAGCGTCCCCTGGGCGGGCACCATCCCGGCAAGTGGGAGTTCCCTGGCGGCAAGCTCGAACCCGGCGAAGATCTGCCGACGTGCATGCGGCGCGAGCTCGAGGAGGAGCTGGGCATCGATGCCACCGTCGGACCGATACTCTGGCGGACGCGTCACCAATACCTCGACCGCGACCCGATCGAGCTGACGTTCTTCTTGATCCCGCGCTATGCGCGCCCGATTGCCAACCGCGTCTTCGCGGCGATGGCGTGGGTGCCCATTGGCGACCTGGCTTCAGTGGATTTTCTCGATGGCGATAGGGAATTCGTTGCGCAGTTGGCCAGCGGCCAGCTGCAACTCGATTGACGGCCCGGGGCCTGCGGCCGGCGTCTGGTCTATGGTCCGCTCCCGATGGTCGCTGCGTGCTGCCAAGTCCGACAGGCTGCTAACCAGCAGCTTCGGCGGCCCAGCAGGCAGTGGGGCTCCGTCACTTCGCCGGCAATGCCGCGAACCATTCCAGGATGCGCACGTTCTCCGATCGCGGATAGGTGTGCGACAGCTCCGGCAGCTCGCGGTATTCGACGGCGGCGCCGGCGTTGGCGAGCGTGTCACGCGCCAGACGAGCGAGTCCCACGGGGAACAGGAAGTCGAGCGCGCCGTGCACGAGATAGATCGGCACGTCACGCGCGCGCCCGAGGTTGCCGAGCATTTCGTTCGCCGGATGGAGCACGCCACAGAGCGGCGCCAGAGCACGATACAGTTCCGGGCGCAGCAGGCCGTAGAGCAACGTGAACGTCCCACCGTCGGACAGCCCGGTCAACAGGATACGCTGGCGCTCGATGTGATACTGGCGCTCGATCCACGCCAGGATCTGGAGCAGCCCTGGCTCATCAAGGTCGCTCCAGGTGTCGTTCACTGCGGACGGGGCCACCAGCACATACCCAAAGCGCCGAGCCTCGCGCACCCAGGTCCACAGGAAGTCGCGGCCGTTGCCGGAGCCCCCGTGCAACGCCACGATCACCGGCCAACGGCGCGCCGGCGTATACTCTTCGGGCACATACAACGCGAAGCCGCCATGCTGCCCACCCTTGCCGACGTGCAGAATACCGCTGGGCGCGGCTTCCGGCGCGCCGCCGGCGTATGGAGGGCCCGTCTCGGGCACCGGTTGCGGCCCGTGCGTGGGCGCTACCGGCCAGAAGTCGGTGAACGGGGGCAGTGCTTGTTGGAGCAAGTAAAACGTCTCCAGCGCGCGCGCCACGTGGTGCAGAGCACCGAGGATGCGCGCGATGCTTTCCCCCGGCGAGGCATGCGGAAATGTCGTGAACAACTCGAACGCCTTTTCGACGTCGGCAAACCCGGCCGCCAGCCGCTGCGCGAACGGCGCCAGCGCTGCCGGCGGGGCGTGCGCATCCAAGGCATCACGCGCGTCACGCAACGGTGCGGCAAAGGTGCGTGCGGTTTCGTCGGCGAGTGCCGCGAAGCGTTCCGGCGCGAGCCGCTCACTTGCGATTTCCATCCAACCGAGAAACCCACGCGCCACGCGCGCCGCCTGCAGCGCCGCAGTGAGGTAGTGCACCTCGTCTTCGGGGATGGGAATCATGCGGGTCGGGAGTTAATTCCAATACCCCAGACAGAGAGGGGGCGTACCTACAGTTGTTCCGCGTCAGGACGGGTCCGGCGGTCGGGACTGGTCAAGCCGCGTTCCATCGCCGCGACGATGTCACGTGCCGCCGCTACCGGGTCCTCGGCGTCGCGGATCGGTTGCCCGATCACGAGATAGTCCGCGCCGGCGCGAATGGCGGCTTCCGGGGTCATGACGCGTTTCTGGTCCTCCCAGGTGGCGCCGCGCAGGCGCACACCCGGCGTAACGATGAGGAAACCGCGGCCACACTCCTTGCGGATGGGCGCGATCTCCTGCGGCGAGGCGACGACGCCATTCATGCTCGCTTCCTTGGCCAGCCGTGCCAAGCGGACGACCTGATTTTCGACGCCACTGACGACGCCGACACGTTTGAGATCGTCGCGGTTCAAGCTCGTGAGCACGGTGACCGCGAGCACCTTCGGCCTTCGTAAACCCTCACTCCGGCACACCTTGGTCACTTCACTGACGGTGCGCTGCATCATCTCCAAGCTGCCGGAGGCGTGCACGTCGAACATGCGCACGCCCATGCGTGTCGCCTCGACGGCGGCCTTGGCCACCGTGCGCGGAATGTCGTGGAACTTGAGGTCGAGGAACACCTCACCGCCGGCATCGCGAATCATGTGGACGACCTGCGGCCCGGCGTGCAGGAACAGCTGCTTGCCAACCTTGAACATCCCCACCTCGCCGCGCAGGCACTCAACGAGCTTGATCGTTTCCGGAACGGAGCTGAGATCCAGCGCGAAGATCAGCCGGCTACGCATCCCCCCCTGTCGCGTGCCGAAGGGCCAGTAGAGACTCATGATGCCAGCTCCGCGCGCACCTGCGCAGCGACGCGCTCGACGATGTCGGCGAGGGGCACCTCCTGCGCCGCCTTCTCGGTGCGCCGTTTGAATTCGACACAGTTGCGCTCGAGACTCTTGGCGCCAATGGTCACGCGTAGCGGGATGCCGAGCAGATCAGCGTCCTTGAACTTGATCCCCGGTCGTTCGGCGCGATCGTCCAGCAACACCTCGACGCCCACCGCCTGCAGCTTCGCATAGAGGTCCTCCGCCGTCTCACGCATGCGCGGGTCGTCCCAATTGACGGGCACCACGGACACCTGGAACGGCGCCAGCGGCATGGGCCAGATGATGCCGTTGGCGTCGTGGTTCTGCTCGACCGCCGCCGCGGCGGTGCGCGTGATGCCGATGCCGTAGCAACCCATCTCCATCGGTCGCTCCTGCCCCCCGGCATCGAGGAACGTCGCCTTCATCGGAATGCTGTACTTGGTCCCGAGGTAAAAAATGTTGCCCACTTCGATGCCACGGTGACCGTCGAACACGCCGTCACCGCAGCGGGGGCACAAATCACCGGCGCGCGCCAAGCGCAAATCGACAAACTCAACACTGGGGAAATCACGCTCCTGATCGACGCCGACGAAGTGATGATCGGTTTCATTGGCACCGGTCACAGCTCCGCGGATGCCGAGCAATCCTTGATCGGCGACGGTGCGAACCTTCAGCCCGAGCGGCCCGGCAAACCCAACCCCGGCGCCGGTGAGGCGCTGGACGGTGCCCGCGTCCGCCATGACCGCCGCTTCGACGCCAAGCACGGTGCGCAGCTTGATCTCGGAGAGCTCATGATCGCCGCGCACCAGGGCAGCCACGTGCTCGCCGGTGTTCGTGGTGAACAGCAATGTCTTGATGAAACACTCCGGCGGCTCGGCCAGAAACGCCGCCACCTCCTCGACCGTCCGCTTTTCGGGCGTCCGCACCTTTTTCAGAGGAATCGTCGGAGTGCCAGCATAGACAGCGCGCGCAGCGCCGATGGCGGCTTTTTCGACGTTGGCGGCGTACTCGCATTTCGTACAGCTGACGATGGCATCCTCACCGGAGTCGGCAAGCACCTGAAACTCGTGCGCCCGCCGGCCGCCGATGGCGCCGGTGTCCGATTCAACCTGGCGGGTCGTCAGCCCGCAACGCTGGAAGATACGGCGGTAGGTGTCGGCCATCTTCTGGTACTCGCGGTCGCAGTCCTCCGCGTCGACGTGGAAGGAGTAGGCATCCTTCATGATGAACTCGCGGCCGCGCATGAGCCCGAAGCGCGGGCGCAGCTCGTCGCGAAACTTCACCTGGATCTGGTAGAGATTGAGCGGCAGGTCGCGGTACGAGCGGACTTCCCGCCGCACGATGTCGGTGACCACTTCTTCGTGCGTCGGGCCGAAGCAGAAGTCGCGCTCGTAGCGGTCCTTCATGCGCAAGAGCTCTTTGCCGTACTGGTCCCACCGGCCGCTTTCCTGCCACAGCTCGGCCGGGCAGATGGCCGGCATGAGGATCTCCTGCGCACCGGCGCGGTCCATCTCCTCGCGGACGATCTGTTCCACCTTGCGAACGACGCGCAGTCCCAAGGGAAGAAAGTCATAGATGCCGCGAGCAACCTGACGAATCATGCCGGCCCGCACCATGAGCTTGTGGCTCACGACCTCGGCATCGGTGGGGTCCTGCTTCAGTGTAGGGATCAGCGACTGGCTGTAGCGCACGGAGTGTCCTTTTCGTGGGAGTGTAGCGGTCACCTTATTTGCTGGGAGGCAGACAGGTCAAGCCGCGCTCCGTATTCGTCGATTCGCGCGATAGCGTTTGGCGGTGGCGACGCGCGGGTCGAATGGAGTCGACGGCTTGCGCCAACCGTCCTTGTCGAATTGTCGCGCCGCGGCTGCTAAGTCAGGGGCCAGCCCGATGCAGCTGACGCCTCAGCAGCACCTCGTTTTCGCCGGCGGCGGCCACACGCACGTGCACGTGCTCAGGTCGTTGGCGATGCGCCCCGCCCCGGCGCTACGGCTCACGGTCGTCTCGCCGAATTCCTACGCCACCTATTCCGGCATGGTGCCGGGCGTGCTCGCCGGCCAGTACCGGCTGCGCCAGGCGCAGATCGACGTGCGCGCCCTGGCAGCGCGCGCCGGCGCGGAGTTTCTGGCCGACCGCGTCGTGCGCATCGATCCGTCGCAGCGGCTGTTGCAGCTCCAAGACCGCCCGCCATTGGCGTACGATCTGCTCTCGCTCGACATCGGCTCGCAGCCGGCCGCGACGGACCGGGTGGCCAAGCATGCTCCGGTCGCCATGGTCAAACCCATCGAAGTCGCGGTGCAGGAGATCGAAGGCGCGCTGCGAGAACCGCTGCCGGCGTCGGGCCGACAGGTGGTGATTGTCGGCGCCGGCGCCGGCGGCTGTGAAATTGCCTTCGCCCTGGCGGCGCGCTTGCGCGCGGACGGCACAGGGAGTGTGACCGTGTGCGATCGGGCCGACCGTCCGGTGGCGACGGCGCACGCACGGACCTCGGGCGCGGTGCTGCGGGCGTTCCAGACACATGCGATTCGGTTCCTCGGTGAAGTGGTGGTGGTGAGCGCCGACGCCTTCGGCGTACGCCTCGCCGATGGCCGTGTGCTGCCGGCCTCGCTGATCGTCTGGGCAACGGGCGCCGCCGGGCCGGCGCTGCTGGCGCGGTCCGGCTTGCCGGTGGACGCGCGTGGCTGCCTGCACGTCGGCGATGACCTGCGCTGTACGGAGTTTCCGGAGATTTTTGCAGCCGGCGACTGTGCAGCGCTGGCATCGCATCCGGATTTGCCCAAAGCCGGCGTCTACGCGGTTCGGCAAGGGCCGCTGCTCACCGCCAACCTGCGCGCCGCGGCGCGTGGCCGGCGCACGCGGCCATTTCGACCGCAACGTGACTTCCTTGCGCTGTTGAACACCGGCGACGAGCGCGCCGTTCTGAGTCGTGGCGGATTGGCCCTACATGGCCGCCTGGCGTGGCGCTTGAAAGACTACATCGATCGGCGCTTCATTCGCCGCTACGAGCGGCCGCCGCTAGCCGAGCGCGAGAAGATGGCGCGGCCGATGCCTGCCTGCGGCGGGTGCGCCGCCAAGGTCGGTGCGGATGTGCTGAGTCGCGTCCTGGCCCGACTGGACCTGCCACGTGCCGCGGGCGTCATCATCGGCCTGCAGGAACCGGACGATGCGGCCGTCTTTGCGCCTCCCCCAGGGACGCTGGCGGTAGCAACGACCGACGCCTTCCCACCGTTCAGCGAGGATCTATACCTCGTCGGCCAGGTCGCCGCCAACAACGCCGCGAGCGATCTCTATGCCATGGGAGCCGACTGCGCGGCGGCAGTGGCCTTCGTCTGCCTGCCGAACGACGACCGGCGTACCGAACAGCAACTGGAGCACTTCCTGCGCGGCGCACTGCGGCAACTGCGCCAGCTCGACATTCCGCTGGTTGGCGGGCACACCATTGCCGGCGAGCAAACCATCGTCGGGTTCAGCATGCACGGTTGGGTCACGCCCAACGCCATCCTGCGCAAGCGCGGCGCACGACCGGGGGATGCGCTGGTACTGACCAAACCCCTCGGCACGGGGGTGATTCTCGCGGCCGCACGCATGGGATTCGCCGACGCCGATTGGGTCGAGGCGGCCTACGTATCCATGCTGCGCAGCAATCGCGCCGCCATGCGATTGTTGCAGCGTCATGGAGCACGCGCCTGCACGGACGTCACCGGCTTCGGTTTGGGCGGCCACTTGTCCGAAATGCTGCGCGGCGGTGGCGTCGGCGCGCAGGTCGACGACGATGCGCTGCCCGCGTTGCCGGGCGCGCGTGAGCTGTTGGCGGCCGGCTGGAGGAGCTCGTTCCACACCGCCAATGCGCGCGCCGGGGCGCCGCCTGCGTTGCCGGCGGACGCTGTATCCGTCACGCGCGAGCTCTGTGTCGACCCCCAAACCTCCGGCGGCCTCCTCGCCGCGGTGCCTGCCGAGGTAGTGCAGGCGCTGCGCACCGACTGTACGGCTGCCGGTGAGGAGATCTTCGTAATCGGCACCTTCGTCGCCGGAACGGGGTGGGAGCTGCGGAGGAGCACGCCGGGGCCGCTTCGGTGATCCTGCGCCAGGGAGGCGTGCCGCGGAAGGCCTCCGGCCCGCTTTGTTTGGGGTGGCTTCAGGGCTTGCCGTGTCGGGACGCATAGCCAGCATCAAAGAGAGATGCCGCAGCAGCGCAAACTTCACTAAAACAAGCAGATAGAATTGAAGCCTGGTGAAAGGTCTGATAGAGACAAGCGCAAAATTTGTGCGGAGGTGACCGAATGCGTTCGAGAGGAACATCCGTGTTTTGGGCTGGTGTGGGGTTGCTTTGCCTCCTGTTGCCCGGCTCCGTGCTCGCCCAATCGTGCTTTCAGTGCCCGTCCGAAGATCTTGCAGGGTTCCCCCTTGGAACTTCCGACACCTCTACCGATCCTATTTTCTGCTCGTACCCTGCGTTCTCTGGGGAGAATCCCGGCGATTTCTATTGCACTTACAGCGCGGGGACCGGCTCGCTGGTCACCGACAACGACGCGGGCTTTTGCCCCGGCACGGCTGTAGAATCAGGGCCCTGCGCGCCGACCCCAAGCCCAACCACAACAGGGACACAGAACCCGACGCCGACCGCCACCTCGTCGCCGACCGCCGCCTCGTCGCCGACCGCCACATCGACAGCCATCGCTACCGCAACACCCACCTTCACCCCCACACCGACGAGCACGCAGACTCCGGCACCTCCGGGCGATCCGTGCCAAACCGGCAACGACTGCAACTCGGGATTCTGCGTGGACGGCGTTTGCTGCATCAGTGCGTGTCCGCCGCCAGGACAGTGTGCGCTTCCGGGGCACGAAGGGAGTTGCATCCAAACGCAGCCGACCCCGACGCTGACGCCGCGCGGATTGGCGCTGCTCGTCGGCGCTCTCGCTCTCGTAGGCATCGTACCGCTGATGCGGCGGAGGCACTCCTCACGGTCTTAGCTGACGATTACGTGATGCGAACCAGCGTTACAGACTAGTCTCAGCTTCTCTACGCGGCGATCCCGCGGAGGGGCGCGGCGCTCGGGACTCGCGTCCCGGGTGCGCGCCCCTTTTCTTTGGAGCGCCCTGGTGCGCCGATCCCTCCCACGCGGGACTACCCACCCCGATTTGCTTTGCCGGCGACCTCTGATATACGAATCTTCCGTAATCGATCCCCCGGCAACGGACATTCTCATGGGCTCACAGGTCGTCGCGATAGTCCCCGCACGCTATGAGTCCACACGTCTCCCCGGAAAGCCCCTGGCACAAATCGATGGCAAGCCGATGATCCAGCACGTCTACGAACGCACCCGCGCCGTCGATCTGGTGGAACGCGTATTGGTCGCCACCGACGACGCCCGTATCGCGGACGTTGTCCGTGGCTTTGGCGGCGACGTGGTGATGACCAGCAGCGCGCACCAGTCGGGCACGGATCGGATCGCCGAGGCAGCCACCGATCTCGACGCCGAGATCGTCGTCAACGTCCAGGGCGATCTGCCATTTCTCGACGGGGATACCCTCGGCGCTGCGATCGCGCTGCTCCGCGAGGACGCGATGCTACCGATGGCCACGGTAAAGACGCCGATCTCCGATGCGAGGGAGGTGGCCAATCCGAACGTCGTCAAGGTGGTCACCGACCGCGACGGTTATGCGCTGTACTTCTCGCGCAGCCCCCTCCCCTACTGGCGCACCCCTGCGGGGGGCGTCCTTGCTTACAAACATATTGGGCTATACGCGTACCGGCGCGACTTCCTGCTTACATTTGCGCGGCTGGAGCCGACGCCGTTGGAACGGGCGGAAATGTTGGAACAGCTGCGGGCGTTGGAGTGGGGATTTCGTATTCGGGTTGCAGAGACACGCACCGCAAGTGTGGAAGTCGATACTCCAGAGGACTTGGAACGGGCCCGCGCGTTGGCGGCGGGGTAAGGAGGGGCAATGGCGACAGAGTCGAAGCGCACCAAGTTCATCTTCGTCACGGGCGGCGTGGTGTCGTCCCTCGGCAAGGGGCTCGCGTCGGCCTCCATCGGCGCACTGCTCGAAAGCCGCGGGCTGAAGGTAACGATCTTCAAAATGGATCCCTACATCAACGTCGATCCGGGAACGATGAGCCCGTTCCAGCACGGCGAGGTGTTCGTCACCGACGATGGCGCCGAAACGGATCTCGACCTCGGCCATTACGAGCGCTTCCTGTCGTCGCGCATGACCCAGAAGAACAACTTCACCACCGGCCAGGTCTACGACCGGGTCATCGCCAACGAACGCAAGGGCGAATACCTCGGCGGTACCGTCCAAGTGATCCCGCACATCACCGACGAGATCAAGCGCCGCATCCTCGAAGCCGCCGAGGGCTACGACATTGCCATCGGCGAAGTCGGCGGCACCGTCGGCGACATTGAAAGCCTGCCGTTTCTCGAAGCCATCCGCCAGTTCCGCTGGGATCGCGGCCGCGAGAACATTCTATATGTGCACCTGACGCTGGTGCCGTTCATCAGCACCGCCGGCGAGGTAAAGACCAAGCCGACCCAGCACAGCGTCAAGGAGCTCACCGGGCTCGGCATTCAACCGGACATCCTGCTGTGCCGGACCGATCGCCTTTTGGAGCGCAAGATCAAGGCGAAGATCGCCCACTTCTGTAACGTCGACGAGACCTCGGTCATCACGGCCAAGGATGTCGATTGCATCTACGAGGTGCCGATGGTCTTCCACGAAGAGGGCCTCGACGAGCGCATCGTCGACAAGCTCAACATCTGGACTGGCGGCCCCAACCTCACCAAATGGGCGAAGGTGGTGCAGACGGTGAAACATCCGCGCGAGCACGTCCGCATCGCCATGGTCGGCAAGTACGTCGATCTTGCCGATTCGTACAAGAGCTTGCACGAGGCCTTGGTACACGGCGGCATCGCCAACGAGTCGAAAGTCGAGATCGACTACATCGACTCGGAAAAGATCGAACCGGATAATCTTCCCGACCTGGTGGAACACGCCGATGGTATCCTCGTGCCGATGGGATTCGGGCCACGCGGGACGGAAGGGAAGATCGCCGCGGTACGCCACGCGCGCGAGGAGAAAATCCCCTTTCTCGGCATCTGCTTCGGCATGCAGATGGCGGTCATCGAGTTCGCCCGCCACGTCTGCGGCTTGGAAGGCGCCAATTCCAGCGAGATCGACGCGCACACCCCGCATCCGGTCATCGACCTGATGTCGGGGCAACGCGCCGTGACGCGCAAGGGCGGGACTATGCGCCTGGGGGCCTACGACTGCATCTTGCGCGAGGACTCGCTGGCGTACCGGCTCTACGGCAAGAAAAAGATCAGTGAGCGCCATCGCCATCGCTACGAGTTCAACAACACCTACCGTGACACGCTGACGCAGCACGGACTCATCCTCAGCGGCCTCTCCCCCGATGGCGAGCTGGTGGAAATGATCGAGCTGGCGGATCATCCCTTTTTCCTGGCGAGCCAATTTCACCCGGAGTTCAAGTCGCGACCGCTCGATTGCCACCCACTCTTCAAGGGGTTCATCAAGGCCGCACTCCAGCACAAGTCGGCCGCCACGCGCACGCCGCTGCTGAGCGCCGTGCGTTAGGCCCTGCGGGCGGCGTCTATTTTATGGTCCGCTCCCGTTGGTCGCTACTACCAAGTCCGACAGGCGGCTGGGCGATCCAAAAGAGCTCGCGCCAAGCCGCAAAGGCGCAAAGAAGAGATGCCAAGAGACGTAATCAATCACGGGGACATGCCGACCAGAACTGATTCGGTCAGCTTGTCTTCCGTTGTGGCTTTGCGCCTTGGCGCGAGCTCTCTTTCTTTGGACAACTGAGATGCCTTCCCGCGAAGTCGTCGTCGGGCCGCTGCGCATCGGTGGCGGCCGGCCGTTTGTGTTCATCGGCGGGCCATGCGTCATCGAGAGCCGCGAGCACACGCTCCGGCACGCGACGGAGCTACGCGCCGTCGCCGAGCGTGCCGGGGTTCCGTTTATCTTCAAGGCGTCCTTCGACAAGGCGAACCGCACATCCCTGCAATCGTATCGCGGGCCCGGGCTCGACCGCGGGCTGGAGATCCTGGCGACGGTACAGCGCGAGGTCGGTGTGCCGGTGCTCACCGATGTGCACGCGTCGGATCAGGTGCGCGCGGTGGCGCAGGTGGTCGATGTCTTACAAACGCCGGCCTTCCTGTGCCGGCAGACGGATTTCCTGATTGATGTCGCGGCGGCGGGCAAGCCGGTCAATGTCAAGAAGGCCCAGTTCCTGGCGCCGTGGGACATGGGACCGGTACTCGAGAAACTCGGCAGCGGCGGCAACCAGCAGCTGCTGGTCACCGAGCGCGGCTACACGTTCGGGTACAACAACCTCGTTGTCGACATGCGCTCGCTCGCGATCATGGCGCGCTTCGGGTATCCGGTGGTCTACGATGCCGGACACAGCGTGCAACTGCCCGGCGGCCAGGGTACCGCATCAGGTGGGCAGCGTGAATTTATCCGCACACTGGCGCGCGCCGCGGTGGCCGCCGGCGTCGATGCCGTGTTCCTGGAAGTGCACGAAGACCCGGATCATGCGCTCAGCGATGGGCCGAACTCGTACCGGTTGGACGAGCTGGAGACGCTGCTGCGCGAGCTCAAGCGGATCGATGCGATTGTGAAGGCCGCCTGACGCGGCGTCGCGCATGCCACAAGCTCCCCACCCCAAGCATACGAGACGGCCGCCAGCGGTGCGGCGCGCGCGTGAGAGCGACGACATCCGCCGGGCGCGGCGTGTGCTGGCCATCGAGGCACGCGCGGTCGCCGCCCTGGCCTCGCGCCTCGACGCGCGCTTCGATCACGCCATCGATGTGCTTGCGGCCTGTACCGGCAAGGTGATCGTGACCGGCATGGGCAAATCGGGAATCATCTGTCGCAAGATCGCCGCGACGCTGACCAGCACCGGTACCGCGGCGCTCTTTCTGCATGCGGCCGAAGCGGCACACGGAGACGCCGGCGTTTTCATGAAGGGCGATGCGGTGCTGGCACTCTCGAGCAGCGGCGAGACCGACGAGATCGTCCGCTTGCTGCCACTGATCAAGCGCATGGATCTGCCGTTGATTGCGGTCACCGGCGACACCACGTCCACGCTGGCACGCGCCGCCGACGTGGCCCTCGATGTGAGCGTCGCCGAAGAGGCGTGCCCCATGGGCCTGGCGCCGACCGCGAGCACAACGGCGGCGCTGGCGCTCGGCGATGCCCTGGCCGTCGTGCTGCTCGAGCGCAAGGGCTTCGCCGCCGATGATTTCGCCGTCTTACACCCCGGCGGCGCACTTGGCCGCCGCTTCATGAAGGTCGAGGAGCTCATGCATCGCGGGGATGAAATCCCCCTGGTGACCTTGACGACGCCGTTCAATGACGCGTTGCTGGAGATCACCGGCAAACGCCTCGGCGTCACCGGTGTCGTCGACGCCGGCGGTGCGCTCGTGGGCATCATCACCGACGGTGATCTCCGGCGGGCACTGGCGAAGATCGACGACATCCGCAGCACGCACGCAATCGATCTCATGACACGCAATCCGAAGACCATCGCCGCCACCGTGCTCGCCGAGCAGGCGGTCGCCGTAATGGAACGCTATAGCATTACCTCCCTGTTTGTTCTCCGCGAGGCTGGGCAACCACCAATCGGGATCATTCACCTGCACGACCTGCTAAAAGCCGGCGTGGTCTAGGGCCTGCGGCCGGCGTCTCTTCTATGGCCGCTCCGCGTTGAGTCGCTATGGGGTGCCAGGTCCGACGCGTCGCTGACGAAGCGTGCCGCGGGTCAGGACATGTGCGCCCGCCGAGTATGTCACCTTGATCTGGGTAGGGATTTTCAATATACGAACCAGGATACCGCAACGCATGCACGCGAATTGAAGGAGGGCCGGCCATGGCTGCAGACCCACGAGAAATCATACTGTTCAATTATTACCGCGACGCCGAGCTGCGGGGCGCGAATCTCTTGTTCCGTCTGATGTCGCACCTGGATGATCCCGAATCGCAAGTGAAGCTGTCGCTGCATCTGGCCGACGAAACGCGCCACGCCTGGATGTGGACCAAGCGTATCACCGATCTCGGCGGCGAGCCCACGAAGGTGGCGGACGGCTACCAGACCCGCATCGGCTTGCGCGTCGTCCCACGCAACTTGATCGATATTCTAGCGCTCACGGTCGTCGTCGAAGAGCGTTCCCATCAGCGGTACACCGATCATGCCGGGCGTGGCAGTGTCGACCCGGAAACCATGGCTATCTTGAGCGAAGTGTCGAAGGACGAGAAGTGGCACATCTCGTGGATCAGGGGCAAGCTCGAGGAGATCGCCCAATCCGAGCCCGGCGGCGTCGAGAAGATGACCGCTGCAATGGAGCGCTATCGCGAGATCGATCGCCAGGTATACAGCGAGCTACTCGCGAAGGAACGCGCCATCTACGCATCGGCGCCACCAACCACGCCACCGGCGCCGGTTTGAGCGGTATACGGTTCGAACGCATCTGCGGCCTGAGGGACTTGCGCGCCCGCCGCGAGCCCAACGGCACGCGGGCCGAAGTCATGACGCTGGCCACGGGCCCTGACGCACAGGGGCACGGTCCGTGACCCCCGACGCACCTACACCGCTCACCGCGGCCAACGCGGTTGAGGCGGCGCCGCTGCCGCGTCTCGGTCATCGCCTTGAGTACGCCGGCTTTCGCTTCGCCTTTGCCCTGTTTGCGGCGTTGCCACGGGAGATCGCGTTGCGCTTCGGCGCCTGGCTCGGCGAGCTCTTCTACCTCTTCGACGCCCGCGACCGCCGGATCGCGATGCTGAACCTAAGCGTCGCGTTCCCCGAGAAGTCCGTCAACGAACGTCGCGGTATCTTGCGCGCCAGTTGCCGCAACCTGGGTCGGGTGGTCGCGGAATTCTGCCATCTGCCCGAGCTCACTGCAGAGAACCTGTCTTCAATCGTCACGTTCGCCGATCGTCCCGCTTGGGAGCATGTGATTGCCAGCGCCGCCGAGCGCGGCGCCGTGATCCTCACGGCGCATTTCGGCAACTGGGAGTTGCTGGCGTACCTTCACGGCCTGCTCGGTCATCCGATTACTCTGGTGCATCGTCCGATGCACAACCTGCGCTTCGACGACGCCATCACGGCAGTCCGCACCAAGGCGGGCACCCGCGCGATCAAGAAGAAGGCCGCTGCCAAGGAGGCGATCCGCGCGTTGCGGCGGCACGACATCCTGGTGATTCCGTCCGACCAAAACCAGACGCATAACTTCGGCGTCTTCGTCGACTTCTTCGGCAAGCCGGCGAGCACCACCCCCGGCGCCGCCCGCCTCTCCATGCTCACCGGCGCGCCGGTGTTTCCCGCGTTCCTGGTGCGCCAAGGCGAGAGCGGACATCACCGGATCGTCACGCTGCCCGAAGTCGAGATGGTCCGCACCGACGACCGCAACGCCGACGTCATCACCAACACACAGCGCTGTAGCCTGGTGGTAGAAGAGATGATCCGCCGCTATCCGGAGCAGTGGATCTGGTTCCACAAGCGCTGGAAGACGCGCCCGAAGGGCGACCCGATCTTCTATCCGCAGTGACCACACTCTAAGTGACACGCTCTTCCAGCGTGCCACTCTCACTGCTCGGCGAACTTTTCGAAGCAGGACACGCGCCGCTTCACACCGCCGCTTCACTCCGCAACTGCAACCCCACCGGCAACGACTCGTCCAAAATACGCGCGCGCTCCTGCGTTTCCAACGGCACGAGTTCGGTCAGCAGCCGCGCCGCGCGCGCACCGGCGGCCGTGTTGCGCACGCGGTCGGCGAGTCGCTGGCGCAACGCCGCGTCGAGATCGCGCTCGCGGTCGCCGACGCAGCGCGCCAGTTGGACGAACATGAACGTCAGGGCTTCGGGCTTCGTCCACTCGGTTGCCAGCAACGCATCGATCCATTGCGCGACGCTGTCACGCGCCACGACACAGTTGAGCGGACCATAGAACGGCGCGCGTGCGCCGAGGCGGCCCAGCGCCCAGATCTCCACCTCGGTCGCCTTGCCTTTCACGATCGCCGGTAGCAGGGCGTTGCCGAGCTCGGCTTTCTGCTCGGCGGACAACCGCTCGCAGCTGGCCATCAGCTGCCAGTACTCGCGCAGCTCCTGCGGCCCCGTCTTGGGAACGCCCTTCAGCTTGGCTTTCAATCGCGGCAGCAGGAACGGTGCAACCTCGGTGTGCAGCTGCAGCTGCTGCGGCCGTGTCAGGCCGCCGGCAACACGCTTCCACATGTTCCACCACTCGGCACGTACCTGCGCCGCCTTCGGGAAGCGCGGACCGACGGACTTGAGCTTCCACAGCTGCTGGATGCGCCAGTCGTCGAGCTCGGCGCCGAACCCGGGGCGCAACAGGAAGCCGCTGAGGTTCAGCCAGCGCGCTTCGTGCGGCGCACTGCCGGCGCGCTGTGCTTGGCCCTCCCACACCGCGTCCCACAACTTCCGAATCGCCAGCAGCGGCCACGCGTCCTTGCCGGTCTCCATGGCGTCCTCGAGCAGGCGCACGAGACGCACCGGATCGCCGGCGCCGCGCGCTTCCCCGGAGGGAAACACGGAGCGTACCGTCGCGAGGCCATTGGCCAGCTGTGTATCGCCGACCACCGACTCGGCAATCGATTCGCCCGGTGCGTCCGTCTCGTCCTCGGTCGGCGCGCCAGCCTGATCACGCAGCTGAAACTGCAAGCGCCAGCGATGCTCGCTGGTGAGTGAGCGACACCAGACTTCCAGCGTGCCGACTTCGGTGAGACGGGCAACGATGTGCACCGGAATGGTCCGCACCGCGAGCTTCTTTCCAAAGCGTAACACCGTACGGATCGGTGGCAGCGCGGTGAACGACTCGCGGTCGCCGGTAACCAGCTCGCCGCTCCGGTCTCCAAGTCGCGTACTCGAGGCGTACAGCGGGAAGGTCACCCCGCGATTCGTGTGCACTTCCAGCGCCGGTTCTGTGATCTCAACCTCGTCCCCTTCTTGCATACCGCGCGGCACAAGGCAGAGCGCCGCAACCGATTCGGCTTTGGAGACGCCGGGCGTAGCGGCCTTGTCGAAGCTCGGCGCGGCCGCGATGTAATACGAGCGCGCCGCGCCGCCGCCGATGCGCACGCCACGCCCGCGCCGCACCAGGCCGTAGTAGGCCGCGCCACGCGCCACCGCGAGATCGAGATCGACGCTTTCCAACACAGCCGGCGGCTTGCCCGCGTTCCAGCTGGCCAGCAACGCGCGCAGACGGTCACGCAGCAGCACCGGTGTAAGCGCGCCGCCGTTGAAAAGAATGGCGTCCGGCTGCTGCCCCTCTTCCTCCTCCCGATGTTGTTGGAGAAACGCCGCCAGGTGGCGCGAGACTTCCGGCTCATTCGCGAATGGCAAACCGAACTCCTGCAAGCCGACGCGCGGCGTACGTCGTGGCAAGGCATCGGCCGCGGTGATGGGAAAGAAGCCGTCGAGCACCAAGCGCTCGACTTCGGCACGCGTCAGGTTCGCGCTCAACACGCCGCCAACGACGGAGCGCCCGCGACCGACGAGCCGGATCGGGACTTCCGCGAGCGGCTTGCTACCGAGCAACGCCTCCTTCGCAGACCGGCACAGGCTGGTGAGCATGTGCCAGCGCTGGCTGTCGAGCGCACCGCCGCCCTCGCCGCCACGCGCGCCGCCCAGGCGCGGCTCGAGCAGCCTGCCGAGCGCCACGTCGATATTGTCACCACCCAGGAGCAGATGATCGCCCACGGCCTTGCGCTCGAGACTCAACCGGCCTTCCGCATCGCGCGCCGTGATCAAGCTGAAATCCGTCGTGCCGCCGCCAATGTCGATGACCAGAATGCGCGTGATACCCGCGAGCTGCTCTTGCCACGACGTCTCGTTGCGGTGCAGCCACGCATAGAAGGCCGCTTGCGGCTCCTCGAGCAGAACAACGCGCGGCAATCCCGCACGCTGCGCCGCCTCGACCGTCAGCTCACGAGCCACCTCATCGAATGAAGCAGGGACGGTCAGAATGATATCTTGCGCTTCGAGCGGGGCGTCAGGGAACTGCTGATGCCAGGCTTCGCGAAAATGCTGGAGGTAGCGTGCCGCGGCATCGACCGGGGAAAGCTTCTGAACATCCGGGACGCCGCCCCACGGCAGAATCGCCGCCTCACGATCGACACCACCGTGACAAAGCCACGACTTCGCGGATGAAATCAGGCGGCCGGGAACCCGCGCGCCTTGCACCCGCGCGAGCTCACCGACCGCGTAGGCACGCGCCGCGTCCCACGGCAGCGCCAGACTCCCCGGCGCAATGTCGTGTTCGCCGCCAAGATAGAGAAACGACGGCAGCGACGGGCGTGTCAGGACGTTCGCTTCGGCGACCAGCTGCGGGACTGGAAATTGATGCACGCGGCGCTCCGGATCGCCAGCGTCAACGTAGGCCAGCGCCGAGTTGGTGGTGCCGAGATCGATGCCGACGATGTAGCGCGGTGGCTTCATACGGAGACGAAGAGAATGGAAAACCGGGAAACGGGAACCGGGAATGGAGAACCGGTCAATTGGGACATGCCCTCATTCACCGGTTCCCGGTTCTTCATTCTCGGTTCCCGGTTTTCCATTTTCCTCGTCATGTTGTTGCGTTACCCTGGCTGCGCACGTTGAACTCCAGCTTCCAGCGGTGCGACCCGTCGCGGCTCACACACCACAGCTCGAGGACGCCGAGCTCGGTGACGCGGGCTTGCAGACGCACCGGCACGCTGGTGCCCTCCTGTCCGCTCCATTCGAGCGTCGTCACCAGGGGCGCGAGCTCGGCGAGGTCGTCGTCCCAGGACTCGACCAGCGAGCCGACCTGATCCTCACGCCGTGTTGCCGAGCTGAGAAAGCGAAACTCCGTGGGTTCACCGACGACGAGGGCGAACTCCTGTGCGGGCAGATCGATGTCGCTGCCTTCTTCGATGCCGCGCGGCACGACACACAACGCTTTGAGCGGTGGCCGCACGCCGGGCACGGCCGGCATCGCGGTTTCAATGCCGATGAAATATGCGCGTGCCGTTCCGCCGCGAATGCGCACGCCGCGGCCGCGGCGCGCCAGGCCATAATACGCCGCACCGCGTGCCACGGCGTGTTCCGGGTTGCCGCCGCCAAGCACGCGAACGCCTTGCGCAGGAGTAAACCATCCATTGACCACATCGACGAGGCGCTCGCGCAGCAGGCCGGCACGCATCACACCGCCGTTGAACAATACCGCCGTCGGTTGCGCCACTGCCGCCTCGGCGCGCGCCGCCTCGCCACCAGCAGCCGCCGCACCATGGCGCCGCAGAAAGGCGGCAAGATGGCGGGTCACCGCAGGATCCGTCGCGTAGGGCAAGCCGATCTCCTGCAAGGCCGAGCGCCGTTGCGCCTGCGGAGCATCGCTCAGTTGGCACTGCGGGAAAAAGCCGTCCAGCAAGGTGAGATCGACGTCGGTGCGCACGACGTCGGTGCGCAATGTCCCGCCGACGACTTTGCGGCCGCGGCCCAGGATGGCAATCGCGTGCTTCGCCGTCTTGGCATCGCTGAGCAGTCGCTCCTTGGCGTCGCGGCAGCTCAGGCTGAGGCTGCGGAATTGCCACTGATCGAGTGCCGTCTTCGCCTGGGAGAGCCGCTCGCGCACAGCATAGGCCAGAGCCAGATCCATGTTGTCGCCACCCAGCAGGATGTGATCGCCAACGGCTACGCGTTCGAGGGCCAGCTCACCGTTCTCCTCACGCACGGCGATCAACGTGAAGTCGGTGGTGCCGCCGCCGATGTCACAGACGAGCACGACGTCGCCAACGTGCACCGCGGTGCGCCAGCCGTCGCCGTTGGCATCGATCCAGGCATAGAATGCCGCTTGCGGCTCTTCGAGAATGGTCACCTGCGGCAGCCCGGCCTCATGGGCGGCGCGCACGGTGAGATCGCGCGCCACCGCGTCAAACGACGCCGGAACCGTCAGGAAGACATCCTGCGCTTCGAGTGGCGCATCGGGGAATGCAGCGTTCCACGCACAACGCATGTGCGACAAATATTGCGTTGAGACCTCGACGGGGGAGAGCTTGCGAACGTCGTCGGGAGAGTTCCACGGGAGAATCGGTGCGTTCCGATCGGCGCCCGCATAGGACAACCATGACTTGGCCGATGCGACAACGCGTGCCGGCACCTCGGTGCCGCGGCGTTGCGCGAGCTCGCCGACGATGTGCTCCGGCGACGACGTCCAGGGGAGCTGCAAGGCGTTGGGCGCGAACTCGTCGGGTGCCGGAAGATACAGGAATGACGGCAGCTGCGTGTGCCCTTCGACCGCACCGGACGCAACCAGCTGCGGGATTTCCAGCACCTGCAGTGTCGGCGCGTCCTCGTGAGTATCAGCGAACGCGACCACGCTGTTCGTCGTACCGAGATCGATGCCGACGACAAAACGGGCGGTGTCAGCGGTCGTGGTCGAGCGTGGCGACTTCATGTTCAAGAGTCGTGAAGAGAATGGAGAACAGGGAACACGAAACTGGAAATTGGAAACCGGTGAATCGGCCGCCCGGCACGATCTCCGCCGTTGACCGGCTTCCGGTTTTCCATTTCGGGTTTCCTGTTTTCCATTCTCTGCCTTCCGTATCCCGTACCCGTCACGCGATCTCCACTTCCGCCGGCGCGATGATGTGCGGGTCAGTGGCGCCTGGCGACTCCGGCAGGGTGACTTTCGTGACGCGCCAGCCGCCGTGTTGCAGCGTACCGCGGAACGGCGGCTCGCCGGCGATGTTACCGGTGAGCCGGACGGCGGCCGGATCGAAGCCCTTGTCGACCACGACCGAGCTGCCATCCTCGTCCGTCAGGATCCGCTCCAGCTCCACCCGCTCCTGCAAGGCCTTGCGGCATCCCGCATGAATCGAGCGCACGGCGCCGCCGACCTGCTCGTCGCTGTAGCTGTCGATGTCTTCGGCAATGAAGTCGAGGAAGCGCCCGTCCTGCTGGAGCAGCGCCAACAAACGCAGAGCCGGTGCTGACGCTGGCGGACCGCTCTCGACGTCCTCCGCGACAGCGGCCGTAGTATCAGCAGCAGCAGCCGGACCGCGCCCGGCGAGGAACGCCATGAGAATGGTGAAGATTACCGGTGCGAGGGTCAAATAGATGAAGCAGGCCGGGCATAAGCGATAGCGCTCCGTGAGCGTCAGCATATCAATGCCGCCGCCCGGGCGGTCGGTCGTCAAGAGATACACGGCCACGTTGGATACGGCGAGGACGATCCCCGCCAGAATGATGAGGGCCATGAGAGCGGCGCCGCCGTTCGGCTGTGCACGCAGGCGCTGGGGCATAAGCTTCTCCTTCGGCATCGAGATGAACCGACCAGTTCGTATAGCGGAGCGGGTCGCCGGTCTCCAGTTGCTCGGAAAAGTCCTGAGTCCTGAGTGCTGAGTCCTGAGTGCTGACAAACCTGAGGGCATTGGGCCGAGTGCTATCGGCCTTTACTCAGGACTCAGGACTCAGGACTCAGCACTCAGGACTTTTTCTTCAGCTGTCCTCGATCCGAACGCGTCCGCGCAGGGCCTTGGTTTCGCCGCGCGCGTGTTTCGCTTGCAGCATTTTTTCCTGCGCGCGCCGTGAGCGCCGGCGCTTCTGGCGTTTGAGCTTCGCGACGCGCTGCGCTTCAGCGCTCCGGGCACCGAGAATCTGGCGCTCGATTTTGTCGGCGAGTTGCTGGCGCGCACGATAGCGGTTGAATGCCTGCGAGCGTTCGCTCTGACACTTGATCTGAATGCCACTCGGCCGATGCACCAGCACGACACACGTGGCAACCTTGTTGACGTTCTGCCCGCCATGGCCCCCGGAACGCACAAACGTCTCTTCGAGATCCTCGTCACGAATACCGAGGCGTTCGAGACGCTCGGCAAGTGCCTTTTCCTTGGTGGAAGAAACCGGGAACATGCGTTGAGTAGAGCGATTCGGAAGACCGCTTGCAACCAGGTGCTCGACGCTCCACGAATCCGGCCGCGTCGAACAGGGTGGTGATGGCCCTGCCCCTGGGGTGGGGAGCCGGCTTCAGCCGGCTTGGCTTTCTTAGCCGGGGGCTTCGGGCCCCCGGAGTTGGGGGCCTGGGGGGCGTGGGGCTACTCCTCCCTCGGGCATTGTCCTCTACATCTCCGGCCTTCGAATGACGAACTCGGTGACGTAGTCGTAGAAGTAGCCGCAGTCTTGATCGGCCAGCGCCATCTCACGTGGCGGCTGGTCGTACCACGGGTAACCGCGGCAAACGAGCGGCCGGGTCGCGTGGGCCATGCAGCGGCCGTCGCTACCCAGCTGATCGCACCAGTAGAGGTGCGCCGTCTCCGGCAAACGCTGCACATAGAACGGGTTGCGCTGCATCGCCTCTGCACGCGTCAACGGGTGCCAGTGTTCCGCGGCAAAGACGTGATCGGATGGGATACCCAACACTTTGGTCACCGCCCCGATGGCACGCACCTCTTCCGGTGACTGCTCGAGCGTCAACACCCGGCAACACGCGCCGCATTTGTTACACAGATCCATCGGCCTCACAGTGTGGCCACGAAGCGCTCCGTCATGCGCTCCAAGCGGTCGCTGACGATGCGCGTCAGATTCAGGAAGACCTTCGACGCGATGCGCGGATAGCGCAGCTGTAGGCGTTCGAGGAAGCGTTGATCCACCGCGAGCACTTCCACGGGAACGCTGGCGACAACATCCGCGGTGCGCGGATTGTGGCGCACCAACGCCATCTCGCCGAAGACATCGCCACGCTGCATGTCCAGCAGATACTTGCGCTCGCTGCCGGTGCCCGCGAATACCTGCGTACGGCCTTGGAGAATGACGTACATCTCGCTCCCCATGTCGCCTTGCTTGACAATGAGCTCTCCCGGCGCGAAGCGCTTGAGCTGCCCCATCAGCACGGCGATGCGTGCCTCATTCGGCCGCAGCCCCGCAAACAGCGGGATGGTGCGCGCCGGATCCTCGCCGAGCTTCACCCCGACGAGGTCCCACAGGGTGATGATCTTCGTCGTCGCCAGCACCGCCGGCAACAGCACCAGGTTCGCCGCCAAGGCGGCCACCATGGTCACACCGGTGAGAATTCCGAAGTTCTGGATGGGTACGAAGCTCGAGAACGCGAAGGTCAGAAACCCGAAGAACAGCGCCACGGTCGTGTAAATCACCGGCGCACCCACAGCTTGCAACGTCCGCACCAGCGCGGACTTTTGATCGACCTCGCCCTGCAGCTCCATGTTGAGGCGCGCCATGTAATGAATGGTCGAGTCGACGGCAATGCCGAGGGCGATCGCGGCAATCAGGCTCGTGCCGAGATTGAGCAGGATGCCCAACCACCCCATCACGCCGAAGAACAGGACGATCGGCAACACGTTCGGCAGGATCACCAGGAAGCCCACCTTCACCGACAAGAACATCAGCGACATCACCAAAAAGATGACCCCGAGCGCCAGGGACAGACTCTCGATCTGCCCGGTGACAATGTCGGAGGTCGTGCCGGTCAGCAGCACCAGAGTACCCGTCGGATGGACTTTCAAGTCCGCCGGGAAGTGCTTGGCGACGTAGGCACGGATAGCTTTCAGCGTCTCCTCGATGCGCTTCGACCCGGAGAGGTTCGTGCGCACCAGGATGTTGGCGCGGCTGAAGTCGGGCGTCACGATCGACTTGAACGTCGTCGGGCTGGTGCTCACCGTGCTCAAAACAGGATCGAGAGCGGTCGGCTCTTCCCAGAACGTCTTCCTGGCTTCGGGCGGAATGACGTGGCCCTTCGCATCGACGACGATGTCGGCACCGCCGCTTTTGCTGAGACCCTTCTCGAGGAGCTCGAGGTAATCAACCACAGAGATGGACGAGGTAATGCCCGGCAGGGTGAGCAGGAACGCCTGCAGCTCCTTGATCTGCTTGAGCACCTCCCAGCGTTTCATCACGCCGGGACCGCTGCCTTCGATGACCAGGTAGAACGGGTTGCTGCCGACGATCTCCGTATTGATGACTTCATTGTCGCGGCGCACCTGCGAACGCGGGTCGAAGTAATAGAGGAAGTCGGAGTCGACGCGAATCAAGCGCACGCCGCTGAGCGCCACCAGCCCGATCACCATGCCACCCCCCAGGATCCTGCGCCGTGAAGCATAGGCACGTTCACCGAGGCTGCTGAGGAGCTGCGACAAACGCGGCGCGGTCTTCCCGGAACGCGCCGTCCGCGGCGCGGCGCGCAAGAGCTGCAACACCGCGGGGATCATGGTTAGCGACGTCACCGTGAGCCAGATGACACCGATGACCGCGAACAAGCCGAGGTCCCAGATGGCGGTGATGCGGTTGACCATCAGCGAACCGAAGCCGATCACCATCGTCAGCGCCGAGACCACCAACGGCAACCAGACGCGCTCGAACGCACGCAGGACCAGCTCCGCCGGTGGTGCGTTCAGCTGCACCTGCTCGTAGTAGCGCGCCATCACATGGATGCCGTACGAGCTGCCGACCACCACCAGCAGCGGCGGCAGAATGAACGTTCCCAGCGTGATCGATTTGCCCATCAACACCATGACGCCGAGGGTCCACACCAGGGCGAACAACACCGACACCATCGGCAGCACGACGCCGCGGATGGTCCAGAACGACAGCCACAGCACGAGCATCACCAGTCCCACCGCCACGGGTGTGAAGCGCACCAGATCGTGGCGCATCATCTCGACGGCGGCCTGCTTCACGTGCGCCGCGCCGGTGTAGAAAAAGGAGCCGTGCTCGTCGCTCAGGATGCGCTGGATCTTTTCGTCGATGTGCAGGTCACGATACTCGGCATCGGTCAAGTTCTTGAAAAAGACGTTGATGGCAGCGCCGCTGAAGTCGTCCGCGACCAGGTTCTTGCCATACAGCGGTGTCGACTGCAGTTTCTCTTTGAGGTGTTCGATCTCCTCGGACTTCGGAGGGATGTGCGGCAGCAGGCGTGGCGGATCGAAGACATCGGCGGCGGGATCGACCGCATTGGTGATGCTGAGCACACGCTCGACCCCTTCGACCGTGGCCACCGCGTCGGTGACGCGCGCAATCTTCTCCAGCGTCTGCGCGGCGAACAAGTCGCGGGCCTGTACGCCGATGACGCCGACTTCATCGCTGCCAAAGGTTGTTCGCACCTGCTCGTAGAAGCTGACCTCCGGATCCCCGGCGGGCAGCACACTGCCGATGTTGCTCTCGATGCGGATTTTCGATGCGTAGAAACCCAGGACGGCAGTGATCGCCAGGTTCCCCACCACGAACAGCAACGGATGCCGCACCAACCAGCGCGCAAACCCCTCCATGCGTAGCGGACGTATAACGGAAAGCGGCAAACGTAAAGCACTAGCGAGGCGCGCCTCCGACCAAACGAAGCATGCGCGCCGCGCGCTCGTAGCTCGTGGCACGTTGTCTTCCACGAGCCACGTGCCACGCGCCACGAGCGGGGCGCTTGAGGAAACGAACTTGACTCACGAGCAATGCGTTCTCAAGCTCAAGCGCTAAAGCGGCAAAGCAAATGCGCGACCCACCGATCCACTTTCTCTCTTGCTGAACGACTTACGTGGGTCGTAGAGTGCGTTGTAGAAAGACTCGACATGACGCGGCGCATACGCAGCGCCGGCGTCCTTGCGGAAGCCCTGCTGCTGGGGCTCCTGGTTGGCGGGGCGCACGCCGCCGATCTTCCCGCAGCATCGACACCCCGCCAGCACCGGCGCATTCAGCTCTTTCGAGCGCAGGACCCGCACGGTTCCCTCCCGCTCGGCGCCACGACGATGGCGCCGCTTCCACATCGCGTCAACCTCGAAGCGAGCGGTGCTCGCACCAACGCCCGGGACTGGCTGCACAACGCGGGCTTCACATTTCTCGAAGAGCGCGACCCCGAGGGCCACCGCAGTTACACGTTACTGTCGAGCGCCCTCGCCGAGAGTGCCCCGGTCATCCGCCTGCAGGCACGCATCGGCCGCCCGCAGGTGGCCGCCGGCCTGCAGCAAGATCACAACAGCACCACCGTGGGCCTCACCATTCCCTGGGAGCAGTACGTGGCCGAGCTCGAAGGCGTCGACGACCGCACCTTGGGGCGCGCGTGTCTTGGCAGCCTGCGCTGGCATGACGCGCACGATCGGGTGGAGTATGGAGTGGCCGTGCCGTTCACCACCCGCAACGGAGCGGCGGTCGGCGTGCTCGTTCAGGTGCGCTTCAAACTCCTGCCATAACCCGGTATACCCTGCGGCAGTCGGAGGCGACGAGCGTGACGGTGCTGACTGCGCATAAGATTCTGATTTCGAGTGCCGTGGCGCTCTTCGTTCTCTACAGCGGCTGGGAATTTGAAAACTACCTGCATGGCGACGGGTCGGCGCTCCTGCGCAGCGGCGCATCGGGCGTCGCGGCCATTGGGCTGGCGATCTATCTGCGCTGGGTCTGGATCCACCGGCCAGGCGACGGCCCGCATGTCTGATGCGGCGCCGCGTGGCCGTGCGGCGGTGATCGCCGCGCTCTGGGTCACCAGCGCACTGAATCTGCTGTACTGGATTTCGTTCTTCACCAACGGCGCCGTGCAATCGAGCCAGGATCCCGTCTACCTCGGGTTCGAAGCCGCGTTCCCCGCCGCCGACGCGTGGCTGGGCATCACCTCAATCGTGTGCGCCGAGGGCCTGCGCCGCCGCCGGCCATGGGGCATGCTCTTCGGCATCGCCGCCGGCAGCGCCTGGGTGTACCTGGGCTTGATGGATGCGCTCTACAGCCTGGAGCACGGCATGTACGGGCACCGCAGCGCCGAAATGCTCGGCGAGATCGGCATCGAGGTCACCTGCCTGAGCTTCGGCCCGTTTCTGATGTGGTATGTGTGGCGTCACCGGGGGTGGTTTGGCGCCTATGGCCGCGTGAGTTGGCATTGATCAGTAGCGCAGGTGAATCGTCTGCCTCACCGGCCCCGCCCCAACTGTGAAGCTGGCGTCCTCGAAGCGGGGTGCGCCGAAGCGCCGCAGCGCAGCGTTGGAGACGCCGACCCCTTCCTTCGGAATGCCGAAGATGTTCTTGTCGCAGATGCCGTTGCCGTTTTCGTCGTGACACACGGCAACCGCATAGATGCCGGGCGCGAGGCCATCGAAGGTGATCGCTTGCGCGCCGGCTGCCGCCGGTACGCGTAGCCGGCGCGCGGCTTTCTCCGGATCATCGGGAAAGCCGTCGGCTTGCGCGAACAGCTGGACCAGGAGCATCCCCTGCGAGCTGCGTACGCCCGCGACGGTCACCACGACCGAAGCGGTCGCGGCGCTACCGGACGGCTGCGCAGCCACGATCGAAGAAACGGAAATGACGGCGATGGCACTCGCCAGCAGCGTTTGCCGCGCGCGCAGCCTTTCGAACTTGGCAGTCATGCACGTTCTCCTCGGGTCGTTGCGGATCCTGATCTGGCAAGAGGGTTTACCACGAAGGAAACGCAGATCAGGTATGAGAGGAGCCCCGCACGACTGGTATGGCTCTGCAAACCTCATCGGGTACGAGCTCCTCTTCGGGGGCCATGAAGCCTTGGCCTTGGCCTTCTCCTTCGCGCCCTTCGTCTACTTCGTGGTGAAGCATTTTTCTCACATCGGTGGAAGCTCGTCATCTACAACCGCTCATTGCATCTCGCCAGTAGCGTCGATCGTGCGCCGCACCACCTCGGCGAGCGCCACCATGCTCGCGCCCATGAGCGCGTAAAAGATCATCCCGGCCCGCAAGCCGGCGGCATCGGCAATCGCCGACATTGCCCACGGCACCACGATGCCGCCGAGGCCCGCGCCGGTGATCATGACGCTGGTGATACCGGCGGTATCGTGCGGGTGATGGCGCCCACCCAGCGCGATGACCACGGGGAAGACTCCCGAGAAGCCGAGGCCAGTCACCGCGAAGCCGAGCACCGCCATCCACGCCGCAGGCGCCAGCACCGCGGCGGGCAAAGCCAGCGCCGACACCAGCGTCAGCCCGAGCAGCAATGCCGTCTCGCCAAAACGATGCGACAACGCGCTCAAGGCCAGGCGCCCCGCGGCTAGTCCCATCCAGTAGAGCGACAGCACGTTGCCGGCGTACGTCAAGCTGACGCGCCGTTCGCTCACCATGTACTTGGTCAACCATCCGCCCAGGCCCATTTCCACGCCGACGTAGACGCCAAGCAGCGCCGCTAGGAGGTAGCCGAGTCGCGAGCGCGCCGCGCGGCCGCCGCCACCCGGCGCCGCGGCCGGCACAGTGACATGATCGACGTGCAAGCGGCTCCAGCCGATACCCACCGCCGCCATCGCCAGCGCCGCGACGGCAAAGCAGGAGCGCCACGACGCCCCCGCGGCGACGGCGTGCGCGACCAGCGGTGGCGCGACAAACGAGCCGACGCCGAAGAACAGATGCGTGAAATTCAGCAGATTGCTCCGTCGCTCGCCGCCGATGTTGATCAACAACGTGTTGAGCGCCACCTCGGCGACGCCGAAGCCCAATCCGGTGATCAGCATCATCGCCGCGCCGCTCATCCAGCCGGACGCCAGCCCAAACCCGCCGTACCCGAGCGCAAACGCCAGCGGGCCGGCGCTCAACACCACCCGCATTCCCCAACGCTCGATCAGATACTGCGCACCGATCACGGTCACCAGGTACCCAACCGGCTGCAGCACCAGCATCGAACCCGCTTCGACAAGGCGGATCTCGAAACGCTCCACCAGCAACGGCAGCAAGGTCCCCGGCAACGTGAGGCATGCGCCCAACACCGCAAATGACGCCGCCGACAGACCCACTGCCCACGGCAGCCACGGCGGCGATGTTGGCGTCGCTTGCATCAGGGTGCGCTTGGCAAAGCCGCAATGCGCTGCGGAGTCAAGCAGGTGCGCCACGCTGCAACCCTCACCCTAACCCTCTCCCATGCCGCAGGTGGCAAGGGCGAGGGGAGCTTATTGCTCATCGTCTTCGGTTCACGGCTTTCTGGTTGACATTCGACGGCTGTCCGCACTAAGCGTTGCAGCTATGCAAAGTACATCCCTTTCGATTTCACTGGCGCTTGCGGCGCTCCTGGCGAGTGTCGTGCCTGCCGGCGCCGCGCACGCGGCGTGTGTCGGCGACTGCAACAACGACGGCCTGGTGACCGTCGACGAGTTGGTCCACGGCGTCAACATCGCGCTGGGCGAGCTCCCGCTGTCCGGGTGCCCCGCCTTCGATGCCGATTCGAGTGGCGACGTCACGGTGAACGAGCTCATCGTCGGCGTCAGCAACGCGGTCAACGTATGCCCCTCCGAAGCGACCCCGACGATGACGCCCACCCCCACGACGAGCCCGACGCCGACGGCCACCCTTGAGCAGCCGGTGCGGCTGAAGGTCGGTGTCGCCGCCATCAAGCTGACCCCGTGTGGCGACAATCCGGATTGGGACGGCCCGGTCACGCCGAGTGGGGTCTGGGGCGAAACCTTCACCGACACCAACGGCAACGGGCGATGGGATCCGGGCGAAAAATTCGTCGACGACCCGGTGAACACCCAGCTCGATCCGAAATCAAAGAACAAATACGATGGCATCTTCATGGCGGGTTTTGGCAGCAACCGCGTGGCCCTCGGCTGCCATGATGACTTGTGGGCGCGTGCCCTGATCATCGAGTGGGGTTATACCAAGGTGGCAATGGTCAGCGTCGATTTCGTCGGCGAGATCGACCACGGCACGTATTACGGGTTCGCCCACGCCCAGGAACTGGTCGACCCCAGCCTCGGCATCACCGCCTTCATCTACAGCAGCACGCACGATCACGAAGGGCCCGATACGCTTGGCCTGTGGGGCGCCTCCGAGTTCCTCGACGGCAAGTTCCCGCACTACCTCCAATTCGTCGACAAGGAGATCGCGCGCGCCATCAACACTGCCGCCGCGCCCGGCGCCATGCAGCCGGTGCACGTCGTCGCCGCGCAAACCACGCCCGCCGATTCGCCGGGGCTGCGCGGGTTACAGACGCGCACCGGATGCCGGCCGCCGTTCTTCTTCGACGAAGAGCTGCGGGCCCTGCAGTTCATCGGCGACGACAACGCCACCGTGGCCACCCTGGTCAACTGGAGCACCCATCCCGAGTCGTTGGAATCCGACAACGTCATGGTCACCTCCGACTTTCCGAATTTCATTCGCCAGCGGGTCGAGCGCGACCTCGGCGGCACCGCCGTCTACTTCACCGGCGACCTCGGCTCGGTGGAGATCGTCGGCGACACCTGCATCGGGGGCGCCAATCCGCACTTGGATGACGGCACCAACCCCTTCGATGCTCGCAATCCCAGCTTCGACCGTACGCAGATGATCGGTGAGTTGGTCGGTGATGCCGTGGTCAATGCTCTGCAGACCGGCGGTGAGCCGCTCGCAGTGGGCGACGTGCGCGACAGCATGGCCCACTACAACGTCGCCGGCACCAACGACCAGCTCAACTTCGCCAATCTGCAAGGCATCCTCGACCTGGACATGAACTACTTCAGCCTCGACAAATGCCCCGCCGGCACCGTCATCTGCGTCCCGGTCGACCAGCATCTCCTGACCTTTGCGGACAGCAACGGCATGCCGCTCATGCAGCTCATCACCGCGCCGGGCGAGATCTTCCCTGAGTTGATCTACGGCGTCGCCGACCACGGCCGCACCGACTGCCCGGCTGCCAATACCGGGCTGCCGTATGAACCGTCAGTGCGCGATGCCATGGCCGCCAAGTACCGTCTCGTGGTCGGCCTGTCGCCGGCAGAGTTCGGTTATATCGTGCCGGGATATGATTTCTACAAGCCCATCTCCATCGACGAAGAGGCGTCTGACGTCTGCGTCGGCCAGAACTACGACCCCACCGTGCCGCGCCGTACGGTGCCGACCCACTATCATGAAAGTCTGTCGGTCGGTGTCGACATGGCGGCCAGCGCAACCTGCTACGCCCTCAAGCTCATGGGCCTCGATGCGCAGGCCGCGGCCAACGCCGCGTGTCAGCGCATTCTGCAGCTGCCGTAACCTGACGGGCCGCGTTTGCGCATCACCCGGGACTCCGATTCCCGCCCCCCTGCTGCCGCCGCCCATCGGCGAGGCAGCAGGGGGGCGGTTGCGGTGCTGCTGCTCGCGTCAGTCATCTTTGCCAGCGCCCCGGCGATAGCTCACCTCAAGGCCTTGCGCGGCAAGCTGGTGGAGCTGGTCCAGCGCAGCAACTTGATCGTCATCGGCACCGCGGACCGGGTGATTCCCATCGGCACCAGCCTGGTGGACACCACAATCACGGTCGCGCACGTGCTGGTCGGCACGGCCGGCAAGCACGTCACGTTTCGCGGTCCCACGCGCTTCGCACCGGGGGAGCGCTACGTGTTCTTTCTGGATCACACCGCCAGCGGATTCGCCGGGATGCAGGATGCGGGGACCGTGTTTCCCTGCGCGCCGACCGACGACGCGATTTACCGGAGCACCATCGCGGGCTTGAGCAAGGCCTTGCACAGCGACTTGGCAACGCGTTCCGACGCCGTGCGCGCCGTGCTCTTGCCAGCCCTCGTCGCACAATCCCCGCCACTACGCTACCACGCGGCGTTCGAGCTGAGCGCGCTGGCGCAGGCGGGGCACCCACCGAATGCGGCCGAGCGCGCCCGGATCGAGCAGCTGCAACGCGATCCGGCGACCGATCCGGTTTTACAACCACTCCTCACCGCGATTTTGCGGAGCTCAGGGGCCGGCCCCGCGCATCCCCCATCGGCAGAGTGATCGCGGCGCGTCTTCACCGCGTCGGCGGAGCACCCGGTTGCGCCAGAGCCTGCGCGAGGTTCCCCTGCGCGTCGGCGTCGTTCGGCTTGATCCGCAGGGCCTCCTTGAATTGCACGATGGCTTCGCCGACCCGTCCGAGTCCGCCCAGAGCGGCACCCCAGTTGTTGTGCACGTCGAAGGCATCCGGCTGCAACTGTGCCGCGATCGCGAAGTGCGCGACCGATTCCTCCAAGCGACCGTGCTGCAGCAGGTAGGTGGCGAGCGCCGCTTGCATCGCGAAGTTGGCAGGCACGGTCTGCAATACGACGGCATACTGCTCCATCGCCCCCTCGGTCTTCCCCTGCAGCTCCAACGCCTGCGCCAAGCTCGTGCGGAGCTCCACATCCTCCGGCCGCAGTTGGACGGCGGCCGCGAGATGCGTTGTTGCGGCATCGAGCTCATGCTGCTGGAGGAGCAGCTTGCCAAGCCCGCCCTGGCTTTCGGCGGCATTGGGCGCGATACGGACCGCCGCGGCGTAGTGCTGCTTGGCTTCGTCGTCCCGTCCCAGACGTTCCAGCGCCGCACCGAGATTTTGCTGCGGCCGGTAATCAAACGGCTGCAGTTGCGCGGCTTCCGTGAAATGCGCCATCGCGTCAGCAAGGTGCTCCTGCCGCAACAGTAGCACGCCCAGGTTGTTGTGCGCGTCGGCATAGTCGGGCTTCTCCTGCAGCGCCGCGAGAAAGTGTGGCCGCGCGGCATCGAGGTCTCCGCGCCGCAGCAGCACCGTACCGAGATTGTAATGCGCCCCAGCGGCTGACGGATTTTTCGCGAGGCAATCACGCATCTGCGTTTCTTCATCCCGATAGGTCAGCGCCTGCCGCCAGGTGAGCAGGCCAAGGACGCCGAGCAGCGCCGCCGCCGCAACTGGCGCCACAACGCGCGGCAGTGCGGCGGCACGGCTGCCCCGGACCATCGCCGCTGCAAACAATGCGATCGGGCCGATGCTGGGCAGATACTGAAAGTGATCGGCAACGTAGGCAAAGGTCATGAAGTTGAAATTGACCAGGCCGAGGATCGGCGCCAGCGCAACGACGAACACCACGATCGCAACCAGCGGGCCACTCCCGAACCGCTTGCGACAGCTCCACAGCGCCGCGACCAGTGCGGCGGCGCTCAGCGGGAAGAGATACTGCCAGAGCGCGGCCGTATCGACGTGCCAGCGCGGATAATAGGGCATGAGCGGCGTCGGCCAGAGCAACTTGCCGAGATAGAACCAGAACGCCCGCCCCGCGATCAGCACACGATCGCCGAGCGAGAGCGTGCGCATGACCGTGTCCGAGCGATCCACCAGATGCTCACACCACGTCGTCAGGCCGATCGCCGCAACACTGAGCGGAAGGAGGGAAAGCAGCCACGGGAGCTGCGCGCGCACACGCGCGGGCTTGCGCCACCGCACGAGCAGCCAGAGAATCAGCGGCAGCGTGAGGGTCACGGTCTTGCTGAGCAGCGCCGCACTGAACCAGAGACCCACCACCAAGTAGTCCCGCCACCGGCGCGTCGCGGTGAAGCGCACCCACGCCAGCACCGCCAGCAGAGAGAACAGTCCCGACAATACGTCTTTGCGCTCGGCGATCCAGGCCACCGATTCGACATGCACCGGATGCAGCGCAAAGATGGCGGACGCGAGCCAGGCACCGGGGATGCGGAGGCGGTGCAGGACCAGCCAGAGCGCCAGCGCATTGGCCGCGTGCAGCAGCACGTTCACGACGTGGTAGCCCAACGGGTTGAGGCCCCAGACCTGATGTTCGATCCAGAACGTCGTGAACGTCAGCGGGTAATATTGCGGGCTGGCCGCGGGGTCGAACCAGATCCGCCGCAGCCCATCAACGGCGTGCAGCGTGCTGTTGTCGGCCAGATACTGCTCATCGTCCGCAACGAACCCACCCCGCAGTGCCGGCGCATACGCCAGCAGCGTCAGCGCAACGATCAACGCGCCGCCAACGACACTCCGCGGGCGCGCGCGCCGCTCTCCGATTGCCGCTGCGGCGTCAGACACGCGCGCAGGCTACGCCGCCCATTTCGGCCGTGCAAACTCCCTTGCCTCATCGCACGCCTACGCCGCAGCCAAGGACATGCAGCCGGCGACGATTTTTGACGGCATCTGTCCCCCTCTCCCGCGCGTCTTTTCCGCTCGGGAGAGGGTTGGGGTGAAGGCACCATGCTGGAATGTGTACGGACGGACGAGCACCCTCCCCTCTCCCACGCCGAAAAGACGCGCGGGAGAGGACACCTTCGTGTCCGGATGAAAATCTTCGCTGCCGCGGGGGACTATGACACAGCTGTCAGCCCAGGAATCTGCACGCCCGCCTGTTGGAGGCGCATGAAGAGGGTCAGCAACGCCGGCGGTATGGCGGTTTCCTCTTCCGTCGTCGAGTCGGGCATCGACTCGAACTCCAGGATATTCAGCTCGGCGAACTTGGCGCGCACCTTCGGCGTCAGCAGCCCGAGCCGCCGCAAATTGGGGACGATCTTGGAAAACAAGATCTGCCGGAAGCCGACCATGAACGGCGTGCTCAACGACCAGGGCAACCAGATTTTCGGATCAAGCCCGATGCGCTCCCACACTTCTTCCATCAGCAAGCGGTCACGCATCAGCATCGTCGCCTCGATGACGAATTCCTCGCGTACCTTGAGCTCGGTGGACGACATCTCCTTGGTGTACAGATCCTGCAGCGAGAGCACGCCGAAGGCGACGTGGCGCGCCTCATCGCGCATGACGTAGCTGGTGATCTGCTGGATCAACGGCTCGTCGGGTTGCGTGAAACGCATCAAGCCGAAGGCCGCCAGCGCCAGCCCTTCAACCATGATCTGCATGCCCAGATAGATCATGTCCCAGCGCGAGTCGCCGATGATCTGGTTCAGCAACGTGTGCAGGTGCCGGTTCACCGGATAGCTGAGGCCGAGCTTGTCGGTAAGGTAGCGGCGATACACCTCGACGTGCCGCGCCTCGTCGGCCACCTGGTTGGCGGCGTAGAACTTGGCTTCGGTCCACGGCACGGTGCTGACGATCTGCGCCGTTGCCAGCAGCGCACCTTGCTCGCCGTGCATGAATTGCGACAGCATCCACGCATTCATGTGATGGTTCATGCGGCCGCGCGTCGCGATGTCGAGCTTCTCCGGGGCATTCAAGATGGCATCGAAGGCATCGGTGTCGGCGGCACGAACGCGCTCCGGATCCACGTCGGTGGCCCAGTCGATGTCCGTGGCGGCGTTCCACTGCAGCGTCTTGCCCTTCTCATACAAACGCATGAGCTCGTGGTGGCGAACCTTGTATTCCCAGTTGAAGACCGAAGGGAACGCGCTGGGCACCGCCTCCATGGGCCCGGCCGGCGGTAACTCGATATCACGATGCATCGTGCTCATGTCATCCTCCGTCGCAATGGACCGTCAGCTCCGAGCGTCCGGGCTCACCATCCACATTGTTTTGATTGATGGTACTCTATACGGGGGAACCACCGCAGCAGCAAGGGAATTGGAGTGTCCCTTTGCCGGGCCACGCTCTTGACTTGCTCGACAAATGCAACATAACCGGCGCGAGGCGACGCGCGCACGAATGGGAGCCCCGCAGGGCATTGGCGAGGCCCCCGGCCATGACGCGCCGGGACAAGGGATACCGGAATGTTTGAGGGACAGCGTATAGCCGCCGTCGTGCCGGCTCTGAACGAAGCGCAACATATCGGCGACGTCTTACGGCGCATGCCCGCGTTCGTCGATCTCATCGTGGTGATCGACGACGGCAGCACCGACGGCACCGCGGCGACGGCCGAAGCCGTGAACGATCCGCGCATCCAGGTTATCCGTCACCCGCAACGTCGCGGCGTCGGTGGTTCCACGGTTTCCGGCATGCAACGCGCCCTGGAGCAAGGGGCGGACATCGTGGTCAAGGTTGATGGCGATGGGCAGATGGACCCCACGCGCATGGAGATCCTGCTCACGCCGCTTACGCGGGACGGCTACGACTACGCGAAGGCCAATCGCTTCCTGGACGCCCGCGCCTTGGAGCAGATGCCCGTACCGCGACTCCTGGGGAATTTCGCCCTGACGTTTCTCACCAAGCTGGCCTCCGGGTATTGGCACGTCTTCGATCCGCAAAACGGCTATCTCGCCGCCAAAGCCACCGCCCTGCAGGCACTGGATCTCCCGCGTTTGGCGACTGGCTTCTTCTTCGAAAACGACATGCTCATCCACCTCAACATCCTCAACTGCCGGGTCAAGGACGTGCCTTTGCCGGCTTACTACGGCGACGAAAACTCCTCGCTGCAGGTCAAACGCATCCTGATCACGTTCCCGTTTTATCTGGCACGCGGCTTCTGCCAGCGCGTGTGGGAGAAGTACATGCTGCGCGATTTCTCGCCGATCGCGCTGTTCTGGCTGGTCGGAGGGTTCCTGATGCTCGGCGGCGGCTCGTTCGGGCTGGTCACCTGGGTGCGCTCGGCGTGGAGCGGCCACGCCGCGACAACCGGTACCGTGATGCTCAGCGTGCTGCCGTTCCTGCTCGGCTTCGAGCTGATCTTGCAAGCGATCATTCTGGAGATCCGCGAAAGTCCACGGTAAGGGCTCTGCATCAACACCGATGCGGCGTCTTCGAGGTACGCCGCCCGCAGGCTCAGCCCCCCAGCAGGTTGCGGGCGATGACCTTTAGCTCGAGAATCGGCTTGACGCCCTCGAAGATCGGCAGCACCTGGGCATCGACGACGTAACGCGAGATGGCGAACTCTTCGGCGTAGCCCCAGCCGCCGTGCAGCAGTTGGCCTTCCTGGGTCACCCACACGGCGACGTCGGAAGCGAACAGCTTCGCCATTGCGGGCTCCAGGGCGATCGACTCGTCGCGGTCCATCGCTAGCGCCGCGGCATAGGTGAGCAGCCGCCCCGCCATCACGTGCGTCGCCATGCGCCCGAGCTTGTGTTGCGTGAGTTGGAAGCTGCCGATGGGCTGGCCGAACTGCTTGCGGTCGTTGGCATACGCCGCCGTGCATTCCAACGCCGCTTGTGAGACGCCGGTCGCACGGCCGCCGGTTTGCAAACGGCCCGCCGCGAAGCCTCCCATCTGCAGGTAGAAGCCCTTGTTGATGCCGCCGGCTTCGCCCACGAGGTTCCGCGCCGGCACGAAATAGTTCTCGAAGCTCAGCGTGAACGAGTGCATGCCGCGGTAGCCGGGAGTGCGGTCGGCCTTGCCCTGCAACACACCGCCCGTGGGTTGCTTCATTTCGAACTCGTGGCCCGCGAAGGCGTCCTTTTCGACGATGAACAGCGACAGCCCGCGAGCACCTTTCTTCGGGTCAGGGTCGGTGCGTGCCAGGACCGCAAGCACGTTGGCGCGGCCGGCGAAGGTGCACCACGCCTTGGCGCCGTTGATGACGTATCCCTGTTGACCACCGACTTCGGCGGCATCGGCGCGGCACTTCACCGAAGCTACGTCCGAACCCGTATCGGGCTCGGTCACCGAGATGCCGACCATGATCTGGCCCGCGGCGATCGGCCCCAGCCATTGCTGCTTCTGCGCCGCGGTGCCGCCTTTGATCAGCGCCTTGGTGAGAATCTCGGGACGCGTGATCAGACTCCCGGCAGCAGCCAGCGAACAGCGCGACAGCTCCTCGGTCGTAATGATCATCGGCAAGTTGCCCATGCCGCCGCCGCCGAAGTCCTCCGGCACCGACATCCCGAAGAAACCGAGCTCACTCATTTTCTCGATGAGGGAGTCGGGGATGAGATCGTCGGTCCGATGAATGTGCTCGGCGATCGGCGCGACCTCCGCTTCCGCAAACTGGCGCACCGAATCGCGCGTCATCACGGCGATGTCGCTCTCGAGCCAGGCATGGTTGGCGCCGCGCTGCTGCATCACCTGGCGGCCAAGCGCCTGCACGCGCGCATCGCTGAGCCCACTGCGAATGCTGGCTTTGATCGCCGCGGCGCCGAGCGTGTCGTTGATGAAGCCGTCGTCGAGGCCGAATGCGTCGGCATGCGCATCGACATTGCCGCTGAGGCGCTGTGCAACTTCGGCGGCGAACACGGCTGCCATCTCGGTAATCAGCGGATCGTCGTGGCCCTGCGCGCAGGCAGCCGTAGCGTACGCGATGAGCTCCTTCGCCGCCGCCACCTCGGTCGCCGCATAGGCCAAGCGCTCGCAATGCACTTGCGCGGCATCAATGCCCGCACCACCGTCGGTACGGCGGCGCGCCACTTCCAGTGCCGCGCGAACGACACGGTCGGTAGCCGCCACAACCTTTTCGACATCGCCGAGCTCGGCCGCCTTCACTGCGTCTGCCATACGAACGATCCTCTCTGAATGAGCTGACAGCTGAACGCTGACGGCTGGCGTTGTACCATTCGCACCCGGTCGAAACCAGGACCTGCGGTCGGCGTCCTTTCTATAGCCCGCTCCCCGTTGGGTCGCTGCACACTTCCAAGTCCCACAGGGTGGTAGCGTTCGGCCATTGGAACGGTTCTCGTGGGCGGCAGCGCGGCTTATTCGGAGGATCACGAAAGCACGAAATCTCCAAGGAGCAAAAAGAAGAGGAGCACCCTCCCATCGCCGCGGACCCCTGTGGGAAGGGCGCGTGCGAAGGCTTCGGGCAAGCGCTATGTGAAGCATGTGCTGGTCGCTCCAGAGAACTGTGCGCGCGCATGCAATACACCCGGGAAAGGATAGGGACGTTGGGTGCGATAGGTGCGGATCTTCTGTCGTGCGCCGATTGCACCCAACGTCCCTGCGGTCCACTCCGGTGCGTTCTCCTCCGTACCTTGCGCGCTACTCCACCGCACCGGGAGCAGACCGCGTAGGAGACACGCCGGCCGCAGGCCTAACAGCCTATCGGACTTGGCAGCGCCCAGCGACCAATCCTCTCCTGAGGCTCCCCGAAGGGGGGAGCGGCCCGTAGAAGAGGCGCCGGCCGGGCCTAGTTTCTGACCGTCACGTCTGCAGTATCGGTCGCGGTGTTTCCTACGCCGTCGCTGACGGTCGCGGAGAGATGCAACACCGTCCCTGCCGTGAGATCTCCCGGCAGCGCGAGCACAAAGCGTATTCGTTCCTTTCCAGGACTGGGGAGCGTGTCGAAGTTCCAGGTGGCCGTACCGGCAATCGACGTCGTTGGCCCGGGGAGTGCGGACACCAGCGATGTCGGCGCCGGGAAGCTCAACGTAAGGACGACGGCGTGGGCATCGGCGGTGCCGCTGTTGTCGAGGTCGAGCGTAAACGTCGCCCGGCTGTTTGCCAGGGCTTGATGAACGCCGGTAATGCTGACGTCCAACTTGGGCGTACCGAGGCGCGCCCCGCGCACGCTGCCGGAGAACTCGGCAGTCGCACGACCGGTGCTGTCCGCCAAGGTCACCACATTGCGCAACTGGGTGCCGACTGGGGTCGTCGGTGGCAGGGCGGTGCGCAGCAGGATCAGGATGGAGTCCCCGGTCAAGAGGTTCGGGAAAACCCACACCGGGCCCGCCGGCAGGAAGTTGGTCGGCGGCGGCGACGCCGAGGCGAATTCCAGGCCGCTGGGCAGCTGATCCGCGACCGTAATGTTTTCAACCGTCGCGCCTGTGGTGTTGCGAATCCGAATCGCGTAACTCACTTCCTGGTTCACGTCGACGCGCGGATTGCGCGGGGCTCCGGTCATCGAGAACCCCAGACTCGACGGGCCAAACGGCTGCGGCGGCGTAAACGTTGCCGTGGCCGTCGCGGTGGGACTGCCGGCCCCCGGAATCGGGGTGCCGCTCGGGGTCGGCGTCGGGGTCGGCAACGCCGCCACCACCAACGTCGTCTGCACCGCCTCGGCACCGGCGAGCGTATTGGCGATGTCAACGGTGTTGTTCAGCACGGTTCCGGGCAGGACTGCCGCCGGTACCTGGACGACGACGGTGATCTGAAAGATCGGACCCGGGAACAGCGTCCCGACCGTCCACTGGTTGTTGGTCCCGACATCGGGCGGCGGATTGGCCGACACGAAGGTCACGGTGGGATCGTAGGTCTCGGTGATCACCACGGCCGTCGCGGGCTGGGTGCCAACGTTGCTGTACGAGATCGTGTAGGTCACTTGCTGCCCGGCCGGCACGGGATCGGGGCTGTCGGTCTTACTGATACTGAACGCTACCGTCGTCGGCGTGGGCGTGGCCGTCGGGGTGTCAGTCGGCGAGGCGGTCGGCGTCTCCGTCGGGGTCTCGGTCGGCGTGTCCGTGGGCGTGGCGGTCGGCGTTGCCGTCGGTGTGTCGGTCGGCGTCGCCGTGGGCGTATTGGTCGGCGTGTCGGTCGGCGTCGCCGTGGGCGTATTGGTCGGCGTGTCGGTTGGCGTCGCCGTGGGCGTATCGGTGGGAGTGTCCGTTGGAGTCGCCGTCGGCGTATCGGTGGGAGTGTCCGTTGGGGTCGCCGTCGGCGTATCGGTCGGCGTCTCGGTGGGAGTCTCGGTCGGTGTGTCAGACGGCGTCGCGGTCGCGGTATCCGTCGGCGTACCGGTCGGCGTCGCCGTCGGGACCGGCGTCGGCGTGTCCGTGGGGAGACTAGTCGGCGTGTCGGTGGCCGTGGCGATCGGTAATGGCGTGTCGGTTGGGTTCTCGGTTGGAGTATCGGTCGGCGTGTCCGTCGGGGTATCGGTTGGAATCTCGGTAGCCGTGGCGGTCAGCGTTGGAGTGTCGATAGGTGTTTCGGTCACGGTGTCCGTCGGCACCGGCGTGGGCGTGAGCGTCGGGGTGTCGGTCGGCGTCTCCGTTGGCGTGTCGCTGGCAACCTCTGTCGGTGTGTCCGTTGGCGTATCTGTTGGGGTCTCCGGCGGCGTCTCCGGCGGCGTCTCCGTCGGCGTGTCGGTCGGCGTGTCCGTCGGGGTATCGACCTGTCCCGCGAGCAGCGGCCGCGCCGCCAGGAGCAGCAGGATCAGGAGTGAAACAGATAGTCGACATAGCAGTTTCATCTTCATGCGATTTACCCAATTTGCTTTGCAGAGCCCTATCGAACAGCCGAGACCGCTTCGACGGTGGCCGTGACGTCAGCCGCGGTGACCCGCTCCAGCAGGCATCCCGACTCGGCATCAAACACACGCGCGATGACCGTGTCGATGTCACTTTCGTCCAGCCGTCCATCACAATTCGCATCCCAGGGCCCCGCGGGAGTAGAAGTCGGTCGCGGACTCCCTGAGATCGTGCGCGTCGGCGTCGGTGTTCCGGGCCTCCCTGTGGGAGTCACCGTCGGCGTATTCGTGAGTGTCCTTGTGGGGCTCGGCGTCGGCGTCAACGGCGGCGTCGTGCCATTGAGCACCACGGACACGCTCTGCGTATCCGCGCCAAAGGTTTCGTCATCTTGGTCCGCGGTCGCGAAATCCATCTTCCCGTCACCGTTCAAGTCAGCGATCGCGATGGCGACGGGGTGGTGGCCCACGGGAATGGTCTCGCCAAGCGACAGGTGGCCCGCCGCGTCCGCCAGCAGGACGGTGACGTCATCGGAGTCATGATTGACGGCGAGGAAATCGACGGTGTGGTTCCCGTCAACATCGGCCGCGGCCAGCGCGATCGGCGCCTGGCCGACCGCATAGGCGGCGCGCGATTGGAACACTCGGCTTTGCAACTGCCGGTACACCTCAACCGTGCCGTCATCGCGACTCGTCACGGCGATGGCAGGGAACGTGTCACCGAGATCGGCGATCACCACACTCGTGGGCGCGTGGCTCGTTGCCAGGAGGAGCGGAGGCCCGAAGCAAGGCTGAGGTTCACAGCCACCGTACTTGATCCAGATGGCGTTGCCATCGGTATCAACAATGACCATGTCCGGCCAGCCGTCGCGATCAAGGTCCCCGACCGCCAACCGACTCGCGCTAATGGAGCCAAGCGGCACACTGACGGGGTGTGTAAAACTGAAGTCGTTCCCACCGCGCAAGATCGAGATCAGGCCGTTCCCGCCAAGACCGGTTCCGCAAACGGCAAGGTCGTCGATGCCGTCTCCCGTGAGATCGGCACGGACGACGCAGGTTGGAAACACGCCTACCGTGACAGGCGTCGGCGTGAACTGCAAAGCGCCGCTACCGCGGTAGAGGAGTACCGCCCCGGCGAACGTTGGGCTGTTGGTGTCATCCGCGGACATAGCCAGATCGTCGATCGGACCGGCATTGAAGCGCCCGCTGGTGATGTCGGTCGCCGTATACCGGTCGGCGATCGCGGCGTATCCCGCCGGCACGAACACTCCGTCGCCGCGATTCGCCAGCAGACTGATCGTGTCACCCTCGTCTGCGGTGGCAAGATCCACACCGGGAGCGGCGTTGAGCTCGCCCCCGGCAATCGCCACCGGCGAAGTTCCGACCGGATACGTCCGCTGGTCACCAAACAACGGGGCACCCCATACGAATCGGGGTGCCGCCAGAATTCCCACCACCACCCAACCGAGAGCACGCCCGACGCGTCTCCCTCCGCCCCCGAAAGCACCCGCAAGCCATCGAGTAAAGCTGCATTGCATATTTTTCCAGACCCGGGGATCGTCGCCCGATCGTAGTCAAATTGCAAGACACTAATTGCCCTGCGGGCGGCGTTCTATGGGCCGCCCCCCTTCGGGGAGCCTCAGGACAGGATGGGTCGCTATCCGGTGCTTCCGAAAACACCGGGCTGACGCGTGGCACGCGTTCGTGGCCACGCCGAGCTCACCGCAAGTGAGCAACTTGATTCATGCGGGAGGATGAACTGATCACAAACTCGCGTGGAGCTGTACCACGCGCTGCTGACTACCTTGCTTCGGCCCACCCTTGTCGTAATGGCACGAAGTAACACAAGGTGAGCTTGCGCGATTGAAACTTCCATTCGCCATCGCTGCGAACGTAGCGGTCGTCGTAGTACCCGGAGCCGATCATGCTCGTCCCTTCCATGGTGGCGCGCAGGTCGAGGTAGCAAATGCCGGAGGCAGTGTCGCCGTGCAATTCGATGAGATGGTTGTGCACGAAGGGATGAAACTGCGGTCCGGTGATCATCCGCGCGTACTCGTCGCGCAAAGCGGCACGCCCCTTGATCGCGGGCCGATCACCGGTGTCCATTTCGCCGTCGTCCGCAAACAAGCTGACCGCGCCGTCGACGTCCTTGCGCCAGACGCAATGTGCGTAGCGACTGGCCAGATCACGGATGGTCTCGCGGTCCGCCAGATCACGAACCATCGCCTCGATACTCGTAGTCGTCATATCGTCAACCTCAACGCAAGAAGTATCTTCCCTTCAGGGATGGCAAACGCCGCCGACGGTCACGCGAAGCCAGTCGCCCCTTCTTTTTCGTGCTTTCGCTCTTTCGTGCTTTCGTGATTCTCTTTCCCTCACGGCGACGCCGTGAAGCGAATCGGCACGTGACTGAAGCCGCGGACATTCCCCGAATGCACCCGTTTGAGGCCAAGCTCCTCCACGGCAAAATCCGGGATGCGCGCCAGGATCTCCTGCAACGCCACCGTACCTTCCATACGTGCCAGCGACGCACCCAGACAGTGGTGAATGCTGAAGCCAAACGCCAGCGTGCCCGTCGTGTCGCGCCCGACGTCGAAGATGTCGGGGTTCGCCCAATAGCGATGGTCGCGGTTCGCCGAGGCGAGGATCAACGCGACCTTCTTCCCTTTCTCGAGGGTGCGGCCGTGGAGCTCGAGATCACGGGTTAGCGTGCGCGCCATCATGTGCGTCGACGACTCGTAGCGCAGCACCTCCTCGACGGCGTTGGCAATCAACGACGGATGCTCAATGAGCCGTTGGCGTTGTTCCGGGTGGCGGCTGAGCTGATAGGTCATGTTGCCGATCAGCTTCGCCGTCGTCTCGTTGCCGGCGATGATCAGCAGGAAGCAAAACCCCAGCAGTTCCAGGTGACTGACCTCGCCGCGTTGCTCGGCGGCGATCAACAAGCTGAGCAAATCGTCACTCGGCGCGGCGGCGCGGCGCCGCAGCATCGCGTCGAAGTAGGCAACGATCTTGCCGCCGGCTTCGACCGCGCGCGCGGGCAAGCCCTTCACACCATCGTCGCGCTCCACCATGTCGTCGGCCCAGCGGCGAAGCTCGGTGCGATCCGCGTGCGGCACACCGAGCAGCTCGGAGATGATGTTCATCGGTAAGACCGCCGCAAAGTCGGCGACGATGTCGCCGCGGCCAGACCCGGCGAATCCATCGAGCAGGCGGCGCGCCAGCCGGCGGATCGGCTCCTCGAGCGCGGCGACGCGGCGCGGCGTCATGGCGCGGTTGATGGTACCGCGCAGCCGCGCGTGATCGGGCGGGTCCATGCCGAGCACCATCGGCAACGCCAGCTCGCCAATGTCTTCGAGCAGGAATCCTTGCCCGGAGCAAAACGTGTCGTGATCAATCAGCGCGTTGCGCACATCCGCGTACCGCGACAGCGCCCAGAAATCGAGCTCGCCATTGTAATAGGCCGGCGCCTCGTCGCGCAGCTGCTGGTAGAGCGGATACGGATTCTCGTGCGTCTCGTAGGCGAAGGGGTCGTAGTGCACCATGGGGCAAACCTCCTGATCGCACCGCGCTAAGAAATGGAAAACCGGGAATGGAGAACCGGCAAATGGAAGCCCACCCCGCTAACCGGTTCTCCATTTTCAATTCCCGGTTCCCGGTTTTCCATTTCTTCCTCTCCAAGTGCGGTGACGCGCGCTCTTCAAGACTCACTCGGCAGCGCGCCCGGGTTGCCGCCCTTCATCCAAGCCGTACACCCGCGCCATAAGCTGCTGGCACAGCGCGGTGGCGGGCAAAGTGACGCCAAGCTCGGCGGCATACTCCAGCGTGATGGCCAGATCCTTCTCCGCCAGGTCGGTGAACTTCTCCAGCTGCGGCTGCAGCGCGAGGCGCTCCTGGTGACGGCTGATGGTCTTGAGCAAACCGAGGTAGGCCAGCATCGGCGGTGTCATCACGCCGTTTGCCTGCGTCACGGCGGTCAGAATCTCTTCGGCGATTCCGGCGTGCGCCGCAAACCGCGTCGCCTCGAAGGCGGCGACGAACCCCAGGTACATCATCAGGTTGTTCGCGAGCTTGGTCGCCATGCCCGAGCCCAGCGGACCAGTGAGGACGATGCGCGCCGCCGAGGTGGCGAAGACCGCGCGGCAACGTTCGATGACCTGCGTGTCGCCGGCGGCCATGTAGCACAGGGTTCGCGCCGCCGCGCCGTGCGCCCCACCGGTGATCGGCACGTCGAGCACGTGCACGCCGGATGCCGCGCCGATCTCCGCCAGCCGCACCACCGTGCGCGGCCGGATGGTGCTGTGCACGGCGACCACCGTACCCGGCCGTGCGCGGCCGAAGATGCCGGCGTCACCCAGCAACACCTGCTCGACCTCGGTGTCATCACGCACGCAGATGCCGACGCAGTCGCACGCCCGACCAAGCTCAGCCAGGCTCGCGGCGACCTGTGCGCCGTGCGCGGCCATGTGCTGCAGCGGCACCGCATTCAGGTCGAACACCGTCAGCGCAAAGCCGGCATCGGCAATGTTCCTCGCCATCGGCAATCCGATATTTCCCAGTCCAACAAAGCCGACGTTCACGGTTGTTCCTTCCGACCTCGCAGGCTGGACCAACGCCTACCATCAATGCGACGCGCATGACAACAACGGCGGCAGAGGCTTGCTTCACCGAAGGTCTGGAGCCGGACCCGCAGCCCGTCTTGAGCCGTTCGCGAGCAGCTCTTCGAGATACGTCGGATCGACGGGTTTCGTCACATGCAGATCGAACCCCGCTTCGCGGGCGCGCCGGCAATCCTCTTCCTGGCCGTAGCCGGTGAGGGCAACGAGGTAGATCCCGCTAAATGCCGGATCCTGGCGCAGCGTGCGTGCGACCGCGTAGCCGTCCATGCCGCCCGGCAAGCCGATATCGCACAGAACGACGTCGGGATGAAAATGGCGCGCCGCTTCCACACCCGGATGCCCCGACTGTGCCACGGCCACCTCGTGGCCGTTGAGCTCCAGCAACATGCGCATGCTACCGATGCAGTCGACGTTGTCCTCGATGAGGAGGACGCGGCGCGAACGGCGCGGCGCCGGACGCGGACGCGCCACCGCCGCCGGCGTGACCTGCGCTGGCTCGAGCGGCAGATGAATCTGGAACTCCGATCCCTTTCCGGGGCCGGCGCTCTTGGCGCGCACTTCGCCGCCGTGCAACTGCGCGAGCCCGCGCACCAGCGCCAGGCCGAGGCCCATCCCACCACGGCTGCGCGCCAGCGTACGGTCGGCCTGCGTAAAGGTTTCGAAGATGTGCTCGAGCAGCTCGGCTTCCATGCCGATGCCGGTATCACTGACGCTGATGACCACCGACGCGGCATCCGGGGCGACGGTCAGCGCGATGGTCACCCGCCCACCCGGATCGGTAAACTTGCTGGCATTGTCGAGCAGGTTGCCGATCACCTGCGCCAGCCGTGTCGCATCACCGACCAGCCAGAGGGGACGATCCGGCACCTGCACGGCCAGAGCCAGGCCCGCCGCGTTCAGGTCAATCCGATGATCCTCCGCGGTGGCCCGCACCAGCGGCGTCAGATCCAGACGCTGCTTCTTCAGCAGGATCTTGCCGCGCGAGATGCGCGACACGTCGAGGAGGTCATCGACGAGACGCACGAGGTGCGTCACTTGCCGATCAATCACCGCGTACATCTTCTCGGCGCGCGGGTTGGGCGTGCCGAGCACCCGTAAAACCTGCACGGAGTTGCGAATCGGTGCCAGCGGGTTACGCAACTCGTGCGCCAACATCGCCAGGAAGTCGTCCTTCTGCCGGTTCGCGTCTTCGAGCGCCTGCGCGTTGCGCTTCTGATCATCGATGTCGGTGCTCGTGCCGAACCACCGGAGGATCGTTCCCCGCTCATCCTTCACCGGCAAGCCGCGCGTCAGATACCAGCGGTACCCGCCGGTGCTGCGGTCTTTGAATCGATACTCAACTTCGTACGCCTCGCCGGATTCGAGCGCGCGGCGCCAGCGCGGTTCGACCAGCTGCGCGTCGTCGGGGTGCAACACCGCGCGCCAGCCGCGTGTGCCCGGGCTCCCGGAGGGCAAGCCCACCAGCTCGTACCACCGCCGATTCCAGTAATCGATTTCACCATCGGGCCGCGCCGACCAGACGATCTGCGGCATGGCATCGGCGAGCTGACGGAAGCGGGCCTCGCTATCGAGCAACGCCGCCTCCGCGTGTTTGCGCTCCGTGATGTCGCGCACAATGAGCACGCCCACTTTGCGGGAGTGATACGCCACTGCCTTGCCCGAGAGCTCGAGCGGCAGCCGCCGGCCATCGCGCCGCACGCCGATGGCCTCGTACGGTCGCTCGTCGTCGGACAGCAAGTGCGCCATCACCGACTGGTGTGATTCCGCGTCCATGAAGTCGAGTACGTCACGACCCAGAATCTCGGGCAGCTCGTAGCCGAACATGCGTGCCAACATCGGGTTGGCTTCCAGCATGACGCCGCGCTCGTGGACCGCCATGCCTTCGAGATCCGTGAACCGCAGAAAGCGTTCCTCGCTCTCCTGCACCGCGCGCACCATGTCCTCGAGCTCGCGCTTCGACACCTCGAGCGCCTGCCGCGCCGCTTCCGATCCGGCCAGCGCCGCCGCCAGCTCCGCTTTGCGAACTTCGTCGCGCAGCCGCATGCTGTGCAGCCGGCGCAGCGCGCGCACCCACACCACGTGCAGCAGCGTTGCCAGGACCGTCGCCGTCAGCAACGCAAAGCCGAAATGCCGAAACGCCGGCGACGGCATCTCCATAGCCCATGCAACGGCGCTCCAGCCCACCAAGGTGATCACCGCAATCGCACCGAACCACGCCGAGGAGAAGAACAGGAACCCGGCGCTGATGACCACCAACATCACGTTGGTGGTTTCCTGGGCGTCATCGAGCAGATACAGGTGCAGCAGCGTGTTCAACAGCGCCGCCGCGGCGAGGACGGCGGCCAGCGGATACGTCCATTTCAACGCCGGCCGCTGCCGCTGGAGCCGCAGTGACAGCGCAGCTAGGAGCAGCGCCGTGCCCGCCGCCACCGCCGACATGGTGTTGGCGAACGCGGGCAGCATGAAGTGGTGCCCCACCGCGTACGCGGCGTAGAGCACGCTCACCACCCCGTTCACCAAGGGCAGGTTGTCGAGCAGCAGGCCGCGCAGCGCGTCGTTGAGATCGCTATTCGACGCCCGTAGAGATACCGACGCGTGGATTGGGCTCACCTTCTCAGCCACCATCTCTATCCCATTGGAGGGCGATCTTGCCGCGGGGAATCCGTCGGCGGACGATCTCGCGTGTGCGCATGTAGCGGCCCCAGGTCTAGCGCCACCCGATCGGCGGGGCAATACCCTTCTTTGCGCAGGGCCAAACCTAACGTCACCCAAGAAACCAAGATGACTAGGAAGTTTTGCGCTTACTAGAGGAGATCCACAGATTTGCACAGAGTCACGCAGATGCTCATGTGAGGCAAATCTGTGACAATCTGCGTCAATCTGCGGATCAACTCCACAGTCCCGTTTTCGCGATTCCCTCTGCTTGCCTTGGAAGGCGAGCCGCGTTCATGCTACGCCGGGCGGCGCCGGAGGCATGATGGAAAAACTGCTCTACGTCGTCTGGAAGCCGGACGAAATCCCCATCGAACGATTCAGGGAACGGCTGCTCGGAGCGGTCGCGCAGACGGTGATCGACCTGGGTGCCCACGGCCTGGCGGTGAGTCTCGCGGATGAACGGGCGCTACCGGGACTGCGGATCACGCAGATGCGCCAGCCGCTGTCGGGTGTCGTGTCGATGTGGTTGGACACGGCGCTCAATCGCGGACCAATCGAAGCGGTGCTGGCCGGCGCTACCGCTCGGATCGCGGGCTATCTGGCCGTCGAATCGGTTCCACTCGTCAACACGACGCAGAGCAGCCCTCCTGGCGAACGACTTCCGGGATTGTACACCGTCGCCTTTCTCGAACGACCCGGCGCGCTCACGTATGAGCAGTGGTTACAGCGCTGGCAGGAGCAGCACACGCCGGTGGCGATCGCCACGCAGAGCACGTTTCTCTACATCCAGAATGTTGTGGTGCGGCCGCTGACGGCGGATGCGCCGCCCTGGGTCGCGATTGTCGAAGAAGCCTTCCCGGCGGCGGCCGCCACCGACCCGATGGTCTTCTACAACGCCGGCGGCTCACCGGAAACGTTGAAGGCGCATCAGCGTCTTATGATGGAGAGCTGCCAACGGTTCATCGACTTCAGCCGCTTCGAGACGCATCCGATGAGCAGCTACCTCGTGCAACGTCAGTGAGCTGCTCCCATTTTCTCTGTGTGGACAGTGCCTCTGTGCTTCGCTTCTCTACGGTGTGGCGGCTCAAATTGTGAGGCCGCCGTCGATCGAGACGATCGAACCGGTCATGTAACGCGCTTCGTCCGAGGCGACGTACGCCACCAGGGTGGCGATCTCTTCGGGCTGGGCGTTGCCCAACGGCGTGATCATCTTGCGAATGGCCTTCGGATCCGCCCCATCCGGCAGCTTGAAGGCGTGTTGCAGCGGCGTGGCGATACCACCGGGCGCGACGGCGTTGACGCGTACGCCGCGGTTCAAATACTCATCCGCGAGGGCGCGGGTGAGCTGGATCACCCCGCCCTTCGAGGCACAGTACGCCGCACTGTACGGCTGCCCCATCAATCCCGCGTTGGACGCGATGTTGACGATGCTGCCGCCGCCGTCCAGCAGATACGGCAACACCGCTTGCGCCATGAGGAAGCTGCCGGTGAGGTTGACGGCAATGATGCGTGACCAGTCTTCGAACGGCATTTCATGCGAGTGGGCAAACTTGCCGATGCCGGCACAATTCACCAGCACCGACGGCCGGCCCAGGTCGCTGGCCACCGCCGTCACGGCGGCACGCACCGAGCCCGGATCGGACACGTCGACGCGATAAGCGCTCGCAACCCCGCCCGCCTCGCGAACGGATGCTGCAGTCGTTTCGGCGCCAGCGAGCGCGACGTCCATACACGCCACCGCCGCACCCTCCGCGGCGAGGCGCTGCGCAGTCGCGCGCCCCAGGCCGGAGCCGGCGCCGGTGACGATTGCGGTGGTTCCTTCGAAACGATTCATGTGGCTCTCCTTCATGGATTTTACAGAGCGGGATTGGGGGCCTGGGGGCTTGAGGGCTTGAGCCCGACGCCCTCGCACCTCGGCACCCGCCGCATCCGCGCACGCATTTCCGTCACTTCGGCTTCTCCGTCACAGTGCTGTGTGCGGCGTCGAGGTACGCCGGGCGTTCGCCGCCGCCGTGCACGACCAGGCTGGCGCCACTGATGTAGCTTGCCAGCGGCGACGCCAAAAAGAGGCAGGCGTCGGCGACGTCCTGCGGCTCGCCCAGCCGGCCCAATGGAACTGTGGCGGCCACGGCGGCGATGCCGGCGTCGTCGCCGTAATGCAGGTGCGCTTGCTCGGTACGGATCATCCCGGCAGCGACGGCGTTGACGCGCACACGTGGCGCCCATTCCACGGCCAGTGTTTGTGTCAGGTTCATCAGGCCCGCCTTCGCCGCGCCGTACGCCGCCGTGCCGGGCGAGGGCCGTGTGCCGCTGACGCTGGCAATGTTGATGATCGCACCACCGGACGCCTGCTGTTGCATGACGGCGTTGGCCCGTTGCGCGCAGTTGAGCGGCGCAATGAGGTTGAGCTTCAGAATGGATTCCGAGAAGCGCGGCGAGGCCGTGGCCGCGGCGGCTACCGGCGACCCGCCGGCATTGTTCACCAACACGTCGAGGCGACCGAAACGGTCGAGGGTGGCAGTGACGAGCTTGTCGATGTCCTCGACCTGGCGCACGTCGACCGCAACGAACACCGCCGGCTTGCCGCCGGCAGCGGGAAGCGTCTCCGGCTCATGGCGCCCACAGATGATCACGTCGGCGCCGGCCTCGAGAAAGCGCGTCGCGATGCCCCGTCCGACGCCCTTGCCACCACCGGTAATGATGACGACCTTGCCCGACATGTCGAGTGGATTGTTCATTTCTCATCCAGACCGAGTCGAGTCGAACACGAAAAGAAATGGAAGACCGGGAATGGAGAACCGAGAATTCAGAACCGGTAAATGGAACGGCAACCCATTGGCCCGTTCTCCATTCTCCATTCCCGGTTCCCGGTTTTCCATTTCTTTTTCTGTTCTGTTCAATACCTCTCCCCTCACGCTACAGCCCAATCCGCTGCGCCACCAGCTCGCGATGGTAGGTCGCATCGCCGAGCAAGGTTTCGCTCGACTTGGCGCGTTTGAAGTAGAGATGTACATCGTACTCCCAGCTGAAGCCGACGCCGCCGTGGATCTGAATCGCCTCGGCGGCACAATGAAAGTACGCGTCGGAGCAGTAGGCTTTCGCGAGCGACGCGAGCGCCGGCAGCTCCGGCTCCTGCACACTGGCCGCCCAGCCGGCGTAGTATCCGGCGGAGCGCGCGGACTCGACGCGCAGCAGCATGTCCGCGCACTTGTGCTTGATGGCCTGGAACGAACCGATCGGCCTCCCGAACTGCACGCGCTGCTTGGCGTAGTCGACGGAAAGATCGAGGCAGCGCTGCGCCCCACCCAACTGCTCCGCCGCCAGTCCGACCGCGGCGAGATCGAAGACGCCGCTGAGCAACGGCCAGCCCGCGCCCTCGCGACCGAGCAGCGCGTCGGCGGGCACGGCAACGTCGCGGAAGGTGATCATTGCTTGCTTACGCGTCTGGTCCATCGTCGACAGCAACCGGCGTTCGATCCCAGGCGTATCTGCGGGCAGCGCGAACACGCAGATCCCTTCCTCCCCACGCGTGCCGCGGCGGCGCGCCGCCACGATCAACAACTCGGCCGTGTGGCCGTCGAGCACGAAGGTCTTGGTACCGTTCAAGAGGAAGCTCGCGCCCCGCGGCTCGGCGCACAGCTCGATGCCCGACGCATCCCAGCGCCCGTTCTGCTCGGTGCAGGCAACGGTGGCCGTCGTTGCACCGGCAGCAACGCCGGGCAAGTAGCGCTGTTTCTGCGCCTCATCACCACCAAGCAGCAGGGCGTTGGTTGCGAGACAAACGGTCGAGAAGAACGGCGCGCACAGCAGCGCCGCTCCCATCTCCTCCATCAGTGCCACGAGTTCCACGTAGCCGAGGCCGAGGCCCCCGTACGCTTCGGGAATGAGGATCGCGGTCCACCCAAGCTCGGCGCCGATGCGCTGCCAGACGGCCGGGTCATAGCCCGCCTCCGTCTGCATCGCGGCGCGCACCTGTGCCGCCGACGAGTGATCGGCGAGGAAACCGCGCGCCGCGTCACGCAGTGCTTCTTGCTCTTCGGTAAAGGCGAATCGCATTCTTACCCGTCATCTGAAAACGAATTCACCACGAAGGGCGCGAAGACCACGCAGATGAGGGAGCCAGTTCTAGCATGATTCGGAAAAGGTCATGGGAATTGAGGATTGCTCCAGGGGCATGAGCTGGTACCTTCGCGCTTCCTTCGTGCGCTTCGTGTTCTTCGTGGTGAAGCATTCTTCACTCTCGCCATTCGCCGTTGGCGCTTCACAATCGTTCGATGATGGTCACGTTCGCTTGCCCGCCACCTTCGCACATGGTCTGCAAGCCGTAGCGGCCGCCGGTGCGCTCCAGCTCGTTCAGCAGAGTGGTCATCAAGCGCGCCCCGGTGGCACCGAGCGGATGGCCGAGCGCGATGGCGCCGCCGTTGACGTTGACCTTCTCCGGGTCCCATCCGGTTTCTTTCTGCCAGGCGAGCACGACGGATGCGAAGGCCTCGTTGATCTCCACGAGATCGATGTCGGCGGCCGACAGCCCGCTGCGTTGCAGCGCATACGCGGTGGCGGGGATGGGTGCGGTGAGCATCCACACGGGGTCGGCACCGCGGACACTGAGGTGGTGGATGCGTGCCCGTGGCTTCAAATGATGCAGGTTGAGCGCGCGCTCGGAGACGATGAGCAGCGCCGCCGCGGCATCGGAGATCTGGCTCGACACCGCCGCGGTGATCCGGCCGCCTTCGCGCAGAGTCTTCAGCGTGGCCATCTTTGCCAGCGACGTATCACGGCGTGGCCCCTCATCGGCACTGACACCGTCGCAGGCGACAATCTCCCTTGTGAAGCGTCCCTCTTCGGTGGCGCGGATGGCGCGGTGGTGACTGGTGAGCGCGAACTGCTCCATATCTTCGCGCGTGATGCCCCACTTCTCGGCGATCATGTCGGCGGAACGGAACTGCGACACCTCCTGGGTGCCGTAGCGTTTCTGCCAGCCCGTCGAGCCGGAGAAGGGATCCGGAAAGCCCATGGGTTGTGCCAGGGTCATCGCGGAGGAAATCGGAATCTGGCTCATGTTCTGCACGCCGCCGGCGACGATCACGTCGCTGGTGCCGCTCATCACCGCCTGCGCCGCGAAGTGTACCGCTTGCTGCGACGAGCCGCACTGCCGATCGATCGTGGTCCCCGGTACCGCGTCCGGCAGCCCCGCCGCCAGCCAGCAGGTACGCGCGATGTCGCCGGCCTGCGGGCCGACGGTATCCACGCAGCCGAACACCACGTCTTCGACCGCCAGTGGGTCAATGCCGGTGCGGTCGAGCAGCGCCTTGATCGCGTGCGCCCCAAGGTCCGCCGGATGCACCTTGCTCAGCCCGCCGTTCCGACGGCCGACCGGCGTGCGCACTGCATCAATGATGTAGGCCTCAGTCATCTGTGGTCTCCTCCGCCTGCTTTCATTGGAGGATGTGAGGATTGGAGAATTTGAGGATTGGAAGAAACGTCAATCCGTAGGTTCTCCAAGCAGTCCTCCCAATCCTCAAATTCTCAGATTCTCAAATTCTCCAATTCGTGGGTCGGCTCACTCGGCCACCCACCGTGCGAGGGCGACGTCATCCGCGACGGTTTCAAACACCACCCGCACCGGCATGCCGATCTTGATGCTCGCGGGATCGATCTGATTGATCGGGTCACCAGCCGCTTCAACCAGATTCCCCACCATGCGCAGCGACGGATCCTCCGCCAGCTCGACCACAATGACATTGTACGGAGCCACCTTCTGAAAGGCCGGGATCAGCGGCGGGTGCGGCAAGGCCAACGACCAGATGCGTCCCCTGCCCGACAGGCGCTCCCACGTGTAATCGAATGAGTTGCACGCCGCGCACATCGGACGCGGCGGGAAACGTCGCTGCCCGCAACCGCCGCACGTTTGCACAACCAACTCGCCGCGCCGCGCCGCTTCCCAGTACGGGGCGTCGAGCGGATCGTCGGTGGAGGGCAATGGAATGTCTTCGATCATTTCAACCTGCCTCGGCCCTCTCCTTGGTTCAGCGTAGTCGCTTAGCGGGAAAGTCTTGTACGATTCGGAAGAGCCCTCGTGGAAGTGTTCGCAGAGGAAGAAAATGGAAAACCGGGAACGGGGAACTGCGAATGGAGAACCGGCGAATTGCGTGAACGCTCCATTTGCCGGTTCTGCATTCCGGTTCTGCATTCCCGGTTTTCCATTCTCGGTTTTCCATTTCCTTCGGAAGTAAGCAGGAGCCACCCCGTCGCATGACGCTATCCCTTGCGCAGCAGCACGGCGCTGGTGGGCACGACGTAGGCACTGGTCACCAGGCAGACATCGGCGTTGGGTACTTGCGCGGTCGAGGTGCCGCGGATCTGCCGCACGCCTTCGGTGATCAGATTCATCCCGTGAATGTACGCTTCCGAAAGACTGCCGCCGGCGGTGTTGATCGGCAAGCGTCCGCCGAGCTCGATGGCGCCGTCCTCCGTGAACGCCGCGCCTTCGCCGACGCCGCAGAACCCATACGCTTCGAGGCAGAACGGAATCAGCGGCGTGAAGGCATCGTAGAGCTGCGCAACTTTGACGTCGCGCGGCTGCAGATCGGCCTGGCGCCACAGGTTCCGGCCGGCGGCCCAGGCTGCGCCCTGCAGCGGGTTCTCGCTGTGGTAGTTGGTCATGTTCTGATGCTGCCGCGTCAGGCCTTGCGACCAGGCGTGAATGTACGCCGCTGGCTGCGGACAATCCTTGGCGCGATCAGCGCGCACGATGACCACGGCGAGCGCACCGTCGCTCTCCAGGCAGTTGTCGAACAAACACAGCGGCTCGCAGATCCAGCGGGCCTGCATGTACTCGTCACGGGTGAGCGGGCGGGTGTGCATGAACGCCCGCGGGTTGCGGTTCGCGTGCTGGCGGCAGGCGAGCGCGACGTTGGCCAGGTGGTCGCGCGTCGCGCCGTACTCGTGCATGTAGCGCCGCCAAAACATCGCCACCTCGTCGACCGGACGGATGAGTCCCCACGGGCGCGAGTATTTCCAGTGGTCGGTCACCCGCGGACTCACCTGCGCCCACACGCGTTTGCGCGGATCGCTGCGTTTGCGCGAGCGCCAGGCGACGGCAACATTGGCAACGCCCGCGGCCACCGCCATGGCCAGGTGGCCAATGGTGGCGCAGCCGGCGCCGCCCCCGTAGCCGACCTGGCTGAAGAAGGTGAGGTCGCCCATACCGAGGTTGCGCGCCACCTCGAATTCGAGCGTCTCCTCCATCGTGTACGAGCTGAGCGCGTCGACTTCGGCCGGGCGGATGCCGGCGTCATCGAGGGCGGCCTTGATCGCCTGACACGCCAGCTCGAGCTCCGACGGTTGGAGGTTCTTCGCAAAGACGGTCTCGCCGATCCCGACGATGGCCGTCGCATCCTTGAGCGTGGTCTGCACGTGCGTCACTGGAGGTTGAATCTCACTCGCTGCAAGACACTGGGTTCAATGAAACGCCTGTTTGTGCCGAGGGTCAGTACCAGAAGTCGCGCGATGGGACCAGGGGTGGCCTGCGGCCGGCGTATTTTCTAGGGACCGCTCCCGTTGGTCGCTAGGCGGCGCCGTCGCGATCATTTGCCTCGCGGGCAACAGGTTCGCCCTCGCCGGCGCGTGGGGGACGTCGATCGGCGTCGCTCTCCTTTTTTTCCGCCCCGGTGTATCGTGTCGACCTGAAATCACGAGGTGACGCACATGAAGTTCGGACTCTTCGGAATCAACTTTGGACCGTGCGCCGACGCGCAGATCGCACGGCGCGTCGCGCAAGCCGCGGAGGCGCGCGGGATCGAGTCGGTGTGGACGGGCGAGCACGTCGTCTTGCCGGACCCGCAGGTTCCTCCATCGCCGGTGCCGCCCGAGACGCCCTTCCTCGACCCAGCGGTGGCACTGGCCTACATCGCCGCGGGGACGCAGACCATTCGGCTGGGCACCGGCATCATCATCCTGCCGCAGCGCAATCCGCTGGTGCTGGCGAAGGAGCTCGCGAGTCTCGACGTCGTCTCGTGCGGGCGACTCATTTTCGGCATCGGCATCGGCTACCTCAAGCCGGAGTTCGACGGCCTCGGCATTCCCTTCAGCCACAAGGGCGCACGCACCATCGAGTACCTCGAAGCGATGCTGGCGATGTGGACCCAGCCGCAGCCGAGCTATCGCGGGCGGTTCGTCAACTTCGCGGGCATCAACGCGTTCCCGCGCCCCGTGCAACAGCCGCACCCGCCGATCGTCATTGGCGGCGCCTCACCTGAGGCATTCAAACGCGCCGTGCAGCACGGCAACGGCTGGTACGGCTTCGCGCTCGATGTCACGACGGCGGCGCGTCACATCGACGCGCTGCGAGAGACGCAGCGCACGACGGCGCGGCCCGCGGCGCTCGGCGAGTTGGAAATCAGCGTCACACCGGTAGGCAAGCTCGACGCGGATACGGTGCGGCGATTTGCCGACCTCGGCGTCCACCGGCTGATCGTGTCGAGACGCGCGACGACGGAGGGCGACTTGCTGGCGACCGTCGACACGATCGCCGAGCTGCAGGCGAGTCAGTGACGCTCGTCGGCGGTGGTGGTGAGCCTTGAGCACCTTCGCAGCGAATTCAGCCGCACAGGCCTTCAATCGCCTGCACTTCATCGGCAGACAGCGTCAGCGCGCGGCTCGCAAGATCCTGCGTCATGTGCTCGGCGTTGGTGGTGCCGGTCAGCGGCAGCATGCCGACCGCGGCGGCGAAGCAAAAGACGATTTGCGCCGGCGTCGCGCGTTCACGCGTGGCGATACCGCGAACCAGCGGATGCTGCAGGACTTCCGGGTTGGCGGTGAGCAGCGAGAAGCCTTGGTAGACGATGTCGTGGCCCGCGCAGAAGGCGCGGGTGTCGCGGTCCCAGCCAAGCTCGGCGAAGCAGCGGTTCTGTACAAACGTCGGCAGCTCGGCGCCGCTCGCCGCCAATCCGAGAAGATGGCGGAGCGAGACGTTACTGACGCCGAGCAGCCGCGTCTGGCCGGCGTCGCGCGCACGGATCATCGCGGCCCACACCGCCGCATCCGCGTCGCTCCAGCCCCGACCGGAAGCCGGGCCGTGCAACACAAAACTATCGACGTAGTCGGTGCCGAGATGCTCCAGCGAGCTGGCAATCGATTGTGCCACCTGAGTCGCCAGATCGGCCGCGGGGTCGTAGGGCAGCCGATGATCCTGGCCACCGCGAGAGGTGAATTTGGTTTGCAGGAAGAGCGCTTCCCGGGTCGCCAGGCCGGCCCGGTAGACGGCCGCGAGGGCTTCACCGACGCCGGCTTCGAAGTAGTGCCGCCGTTGATTCGCGGTGTCGATGCCGCGAAAGCCGCTGCGGATGGCGAGCTCCGTGAGCGCAGCGGTGCGGTCTTCCTTCCAGGCGGTGCCGTAGAGGAAAGTGGGAATCGCCGGCGGACGTGGTTGCGTCATCTTCACCTCGGTCCAATCACGACAGGAGTAGCGCAGCGGCGCATTGAACAACAGCACCCGTGCCTACCGACCGCGGGAAAGCGGCGTCCGCGTCAGCGCAGCTCGAGGAGCTCGACTTCGAAGAGCAAGGTCGCGTTGGGCGGGATCGCGCCGCCGGCGCCGCGCGCGCCGTAGCCAAGCTTCGGTGGAATGATGAGCGTGCGCTTGCCGCCGATCTTGATACCGGCGACGCCCTCATCCCAGCCGCCGATCACCTGGCCGGCGCCGAGCTTGAAGGAGAACGGTTTCCCACGATCGAGCGAGCTGTCGAACTTCGCGCCCTTGGCGCCGTTCACCCACAGCCAACCGCTATAGTGCATCACGCAGGTATTGCCGGCCTTGGCTTCGGCACCGTTTCCCGGCGCGGTGTCTGCGTATTGGAGTCCGCTTGCGGTCGTTGTCATCGTCATGTGCCGCACCATAGCTGGATCGCGAGCCAAGGTGAATCGCAATTTCGCACACAGCTCCGGCACACGCTCAACTGCGAGCCGCTCCAACGGCGCCGCGCCACGACGAGCTCTCTTGATTGCCTGCGTCCTTTGCACCTTTGCGCCTTTGCGTAAGCTCTTGTTTTTTCCACTTAGGATTACGTCTCAGCCGCCCTCAACGGCGTTTCGCAGCGCCTCGACGTCGATCTTCTCCATCTTGAGCATCGCCTGCATGACGCGCCCGGCACGCTCGCGGTCGGCGCCGGTCAGCAACTCAGGGAGCAGCTTCGGAATGATCTGCCAGGAGAGACCGAACTTGTCCTTGAGCCAGCCGCAGTGGCTCGGCACACCGCCGTCCGCAATCAACGCGTTCCAGTAGCGGTCGACCTCCGCTTGGTCTTCGCAGTTGATGGTGAAGGAGACGGCCTCAGTGAAAGGGAATTGGGGTCCGCCGTTCAATCCGATGAACTGCTGACCGGCGAGCGTAAACTCGACCGTCAGCACGGCACCTGTCGGAGTGCTGGGATTGTCGGCTGGTGAGCGCATGATTTTGTCGATCCGGCTATCGGGGAGCAGCGCAACGTAGAGTTCCGCAGCCTCCTCCGCCTGGCCGTCGAACCACAAGCAAGGCACGATCTTGGACATCTCTCCCTCCTTGAACGTCGGCGTTAGGCACACCGGTACGGAGTCAGCCGCCAGCGTCGTAGATACCATCCCGCCAGCGCTCCACAATCCCCTTTCGCGCGCTTCGTCGAGGCTTGCCGGGCCGTCTACCTACAGATCTCCTTCGGCAGATTGCGCAGGTGCGCCTCGGCATCGCGCGCAATATCCTCGATGATCACTGCGGCGGGCCGCAGATCGTTGATGAGTCCGCACGACTGGCCGGCGTAGAGCGCCGTCTTCTCAACGTCGCCTGCGAAGCGCACGCTTGGCGGCATGGCGGTGTAACGGCTGACGGGGAAGCACATGTCGCCGAATTCCCCCTGGCCGATGACCTCGTCTTCCTGCGGCCGCTGCCCGGGCGGCGGGCAGCCCGCCGCTTCCCAGTCGGCGATTACGCTGTTGCGCAACACGCGGTGCGGCGCCTCCGGCCAGCCGAGGTCGAACAGCGTGGTGTGCAGCGCGTCTTCGGCGCGGGCGCGCAGAATGCGCTCCTTGTAGTCGCGATGCGCCGCGCCCTCTTCCGAGGCCAGTAGACGCGTGCCGAGCGCAGCGCCGGCAGCCCCCAGCATGAGCACCGCGGCTACGCCGCGGCCATCGGCAATACCGCCGGCAGCGACCACGGGGAGCGGACGAACCGCCTCGACGACCAATGGGACGAGCACGAGTGCGCCGATGGATCCACGCACGTGGCCGCCGGCTTCGACCCCTTGCGCGACGATCACGTCGACTCCGGCATCGCGCGCCGCCTGCGCTTCATCCACCGAGCCCACTTGCACCATCACCTTCAGCCCGCCCGCCTGTGCCGCCGGGACGTGCGGCGCCGCATCACCCCAGAAGAACGACAGCAGCGCAACACGCTCCTCGATGCAGACCTCCGTCTGACCGGGCAGATACATCGGCAGGAGCAGGTTGACCCCGAACGGCCGATCGGTCAGCTGACGCGTGCGGCGGATCTGCGCCCGTATCTGCTCAGGCGGCAGCCCGCCGGTGGCGAGCATGCCGAGCCCACCGGCGTTCGACACGGCCGCCGCGAGCTCCGGCGTCGAGATGCCGCCGCCCATGGGCGCCTGCATGAGTGGGTGTCGCAAACCGAACAATCGCGTGAATGCTGTTTCAAGCATATCGCCATTCTTTCATGACAGCGCGGGCCGCGTCAGCGGGGTGAGCTCTCAGCCTGGGTTGAAAGAATCTGCGCGAGCCCGGCGGTGGCCGTCGCATCACGCGGGGCGTCCTTCAAGATGGTTCGCCATTCTGCCGCGGCCAAGTCCAGCTTGCCTTCGGAGGTCAGCGCCTGCGCGGTCAGCGTGTGCGCGGCCTTGAGCTTCGGCCACGGTGGCCCATCGGCGATGAATTGCCGGAGCACCACGATGCCCTCCTCGTACTGCTGGTGCTCCAAGATGAGCTCAGCACCGAGGGGCAGCCGCGCGTCGGGAAAATCCTTGACTGACTCACGGAACTGTGCGAGCGCCTGGTCTTGCTGCCCTGCTCCCACCAACTCGCCGGCGAGCGCCATGCGCGAACGGCCATTCGGCCGACGGTCGACATCGGCGCTCCAGAGCGTCAGCAGACTGTGATACTCGGCGTTGCGTGCGATCGTCCGACCCGCGAGCACAAGCAGGACAGCTACCGTCATGCCCACCGCGGCAAGACGAACGAAAGGCGTCCCAGTCGCCTCCGTGGATTGATCCGTGCGCGTCGAAGAAAGTGCGCTCTGCGTATCCGTCGCTCGAACACCGGCTGCATCGGCGCGATTGAGCAGGGCGCGACCCCCGACGACCACCAGCGTCGCGATCGCGGCGAACGGCAGATACATGCGGCGCTCCGCGCCGACTTCGCTGGTAATCGGAATCACACTCGAGGTTGGCGCGAGGGTCAGAAAGAACCACACCGCAAGGAAGCCGATGGCCCGCGACCGCAGCAGGGCGACGCCGGCCGCCGCAAGCAGCGCGACGATGGCGAGGGCGCCCGGCAGCACGTCGGGCAGCGCCAGCGGACGCGGCAGGCCGTAGTCCAGCACCAAGGCGTTCGGCCAGATGCTCAGCCACAAATAGCGCCCGACAACATCCGCCTGATTGATCAGGTACGTCCAGGTACCCACGGTTGCCGAGGCGCCAATCGTCGCGCGTGGTGTGGACCACAGCTCGATGGCGAGAATGGCCCAGGTAGAGGCGAGGCCGGCATACAACGACCCGCGGGCGCGAAGTGCCGCAGCGAAGGAGTCGAATCCAAAAGCCCAGTCGTAGAGCACGACGATCAACGGCGCGACCACCATCGATTCCTTCGTCAACATCCCGCACGCGCAGGCGAGAATGGCCAATGCGTGCCAGGGATTCACCGTCATTGTCGGTTTCGCGGCCGTGCTGCGTGGACGAGACGAACCACGGTCTGCAGGCGCACGCCGGCGGGATGAGACGGGGCCGGGTTGCGTCGCATCGTCCTTCTGAATGGCGGGTATATCGGTGACCTCCCGTGCACGGATGGCACAATACAGCGTCAGCAGAAAGAACGCTCCCATCAACGACTCGCTGCGCTGCGTGATGTAGTTGGCCACTTCACTTTGCAGCGGATGCAGCATCCAGAGCAACGCCGTAATCAGCGCCGTGATGTCCGCTGCCGGAAAGAGAGCGCGGGCGGCGTTTGTCGCGCGGCGATCGTGGGAAGCCGCTGGCGCGTCGCGCTTCATGAGCGTCCGTCGGACGATCCCGAAGAGGAGGAGCGCGCAAGCAATATGCAGGGAGACGTTCACGACATGGTAACCGGTGACATGCAAGCCACCGAACGCGTAGTTGATCGCAAACGACAAGTTCACCAGCGGGCGTCCCGCCACCGGTGTATTGCGCGGCGGGCTGAGCGCGTCCAACAAGGCTCCGGAGCGTTGAATCGTGGGATTCGTGACGATGGCGTTGTTGTCGTCAAAGATGAACGGACTGCTCAGGCTGTTCCAGTAGGTCAGGATACCCGCGGCGACGATCAGCAGCGGCAGCTTCCACCCAGCGAAGGATCGACCGTTCGAGTTGTGAACGGAGCGCTGTTGGAGTGCGGGCGCACGTCGCATTTTCGCCTTGTAACGCAAACGTCCTGGGAAGTGAATGTGCGACGTCGATCCGAAACCGCGCCACCTGCCACGCGGACAAACCGCTCGTCAAACGATACAGAAACTGGGGCAGTTCAAGCGCGAAGCATGACTTCGCTACTCCAGAGCGCCAATTTGGAGTGGCGAAGCCATGCTTCGCCAACGTTCTTTTGCCAGCAGACCCTCGCCCGATTGCAAGCTTCCGAACGGCACCGCTACGCTTGACATCGACCACGCTCACGGTCTTGAGTTCGTGCTGCAAGGACTCCCCCATGCCGCTGCCTCGACGCGACTTCGACCGGACCCGCTCCCAGCTGCGTACCTGGCTCGCCACACGGTTGTCCGGCGCCCGCGACGTGCGGATCGGCGAGTTGAAGGGGCCGTCCGAGACCGGTTTCTCCAGTGACACCTTGATGTTCGATGCGGAGTGGACGGAGCATGGCACCCAGCGCGCCCAGCTCGTGGCGCGGCTGCAACCGACCGGGTTCACGGTCTTCCCCACCTACGACATCGCGGCGCAGTATCGGGTGATGAAGATCCTGGGCAGCACCGACGTACCGCTGCCGCGCATGCGCTGGCTCGAGGAGGACCCGGACGTGTTGGGGGTCCCCTTTTGCGTGATGGATCGCGTCGACGGACGCGTACCGACGGACAACCCGCCATATCACACCGGTGGCTGGCTCCCCGAGCTGGCGCCCGCCGAGCGCACGGCATTGTGGTGGAGCGGCTTCGAGGCGATGGTGCGCGTGCACCGGCTGGACTGGCGCAACTTGGATCTCACTTTTCTGGCCAAGCCGCACGGCCACCCGTCGCCACTCGTGCAACAGCTGCGCGAGTACGCTGCGTACGTCGACTGGGGAATGGATCGCCGCCGCCATCCGTTGATCGCGCGCGCCCAGCGCTGGTTGGACGCCCACCAGCCAGTCGACGAGCCGGTCGGCTTGTGCTGGGGCGACTCGCGCCTGGGCAACCAGATCTTCGACGGCACCCGATGCGTCGCCGTGCTCGATTGGGAGATGGCACGCCTCGGCGATCCCGTGCAGGATCTGGCGTGGTGGGTCGCCCTCGACCGCTGCTTCAGCGAAGGGCTCAGCGTCGAACGCCTGCCAGGCCTACCAGATCGTCACGCGACAATCGCGCGCTGGGAACAGGGGCTGGGCCGCAGCGCGCGGCATTTCGAATACTACGAGGTGCTGGCGCTCTACAAATTCGCCGCCATCATGTCGCGCGTCATTCAGCAACTGAAACACTACGAGGTCTTCGCGGCCGATAACGACATGGACATGAACAACCTGGCAACGGGACCGTTGGCAACGATACTGGATGCGGTGGGGGGATAAGGGCTTGGGGGAATGCAGCTCACTCCTGCGGAAAGAAGCGGCTGATGGTGTCGACGACGCAGCCGGGCTTTTCACTGCCTTCGATCTCGACGGTCACCCGAATGGTCGCTTGCACGCCGCCTTTGACGTCCTCGACGCTCACCAGCTCGCCGCCACCGCGAATGCGTGCGCCGACGCGCACCGGCGCGGGAAAGCGTACTTTGTCGACCCCATAGTTCACGCCCATGCGGATGCCGCGCACTTCCACGATCTGCGGCAGAAACAGATTGACCAGCGACAGCGTCAGATAGCCGTGTGCAATGCACGCTCCGAACGGCCCATCCTTCGCGCGCACCGGATCAACGTGGATCCATTGGTGGTCACCGGTCGCATCCGCGAATTGGTCGATGCGCTCCTGCGTGATGGTGAGCCACTCGCTGTAGCCCAGGTGCCGGCCAACGACGGGACTGAGCTCGGCTGGGGTTTGGAAAATGGTCGTCACGACTCACTCCTTTCTGTGCGCCACCAAGTTCCCAGCGATCGACGATCTGCCATCTGCCTCTTCACGGATGCTGGCTGCTGACGGCAACCACCTCACCCGTCATGTACGACGAATAGTCACTGGCCAGGAAGACGATGACGTTGGCGACCTCCCAGGGCTCGGCGGCGCGGCCGAAGGCTTCGCGGGCGGTGAGCTCTTCGAGCAAGCCGGGTGGCGTCACCTTGGACAAGAACTCGTGCGTCGCCAGGCTGGGAGACACCGCATTTACCCGCACGGCGTGCGGCGCGGCTTCCATGGCGGCGCAGCGCGTCAGCGCCATCACCCCGGCCTTGGCAGCGGCGTAGTGCGCCTGTCCCGCCTGTGCGCGCCAGCCGAGTACGGAGGCGTTGTTGACGATGACGCCGCGGCGGCGTGGGATCATGTGGCGCAGGGCGGCGCGGGTCATCCGGAACGTCCCATTGAGCGTAACGTCGAGCACCGCTTGCCATTGCTCGTCGGTCATGTCGACGAGCGGCGCGAAGCCGCCGAGGCCAGCGTTGTTGATCAGCACGTCGATACGACCCATCGCAGCGATCGCGGCATCGACAAGCGCCTGCACGTCCGATTCACGCGTCACATTGCACAAGCGACTTGGCGGGGAGGTCCCGGCGATGGCAGCCAAACGCGTCGCTGCTTCACCCAGCCGGCGCTCGTGGATGTCGCTGATCATCACCGTCGCACCCTCTTCGATGCAGCGCTTGGCTGTGGAAAAGCCGATGCCCGTCCCAGCAGCCGCAGTGATCAGCACCGTCTTGCCGTCGAGCAGCGCGCGCCCCTTCGGGCAGGAGGGGAGCGTGGCGTTGTCTTCGGATCTGCGCACATCTGTGTTCATCTGCGGATACCTCTTCTCCTCACTTCACAATCCGCGGCTCGCGCGGCAAGCCGAGGGCGCGCTCGGCGATGATGTTGCGTTGAATCTGATTGGTGCCGGCGTAGATCGTATCGGCACGGCTAAAGAGAAACAGGCGCTGCAACCGCGTCAGCGTGTACGGTGACGCGCCGGCCACTTCGCTCTCGGCGCCCAGGACATCCATGGCCAGCTTGCCCAGAGCGCGATGCCAGGTTGCCCAGTAAAGCTTGGTGATCATCGCGGCGCGGCCCAGCTCCTGACCATCGCCGACGCTCAATGTGCGCAGCGCGTTGAAGCGCATGATCCGCAGGCCGATCCAGGCGTCGGCGAGGCGCTGCCGCAGGACCGCATCGGTATTGGCACCATTGCGTTGAGCGTATTCGAACACCTCTTGCAGCTCGTTGGAAAAATTCAGCTGCTGGCCCAAGGTGGAGGCGCCGCGCTCGAACGCCAGTGTCCCCATGGCGACCGCCCAACCACCGTTCACGGCGCCGACCACGTTTTCCGCGGCGGTCCGCGCGTTGTCGAAGAAGACTTCGCTGAACTCCGACTCGCCGGTCATTTGCACGATCGGGCGAACGTCGATGCCCTTCTGGCGCATGGGGACCAGGAGGTACGACAACGCCTTATGGCTCGGCGCGGTGGGATCGGTGCGGCACAGCACGAAGCACCACTCCGACCACTGCGCGCCGGAGGTCCAGATCTTCTGTCCCTCGATCACCCATTCATCGCCTGCGCGCCGCGCCTTCGTTTGCACGTTCGCCAGATCGGAGCCGGCGTTGGGCTCCGAGTAGCCCTGACACCACAGCTCGTCACCGGCAACGATCGGCGGCAGGAAGCGGCGCTTCTGCGCTGCAGTGCCAAACGCGATGATGGTCGGCCCCAGGAGTGTCTCGCCGATGTGCCCCAGGCGACCAGGTCCCTGGGCGCGGGCGTACTCTTCGAAGAAGATCACTTGCTGCATCAGCGAGAGACTGCGCCCCCCGTACTCTTGCGGCCACCCGACACAGGTCCACCCGGCGGCACCCAGCGTGCGTTCCCAGGCGCGGCGCTCATCCAGGAGCACATGCTCATCGCCTGGGCCGCCGCGCCCACGCAACTGGGCAAACTCGCCGACGAGGTTGTCGGCGAGCCATTGCGCAACCTCGGCGCGGAAGGCCTCATCGGCTGCAGTGAAACGGAGGTCCATCAGTAATTCCTTACCTGGAATTGAACAGGGAGAAACAAGGGGAACCCGGGAATGGAGAACCGAGAATGGGGAACGGGTCCATTGGGTTGCGTTTCATTTGCCGGTTTTGAATTCCCGGTTTTGGATTCCCGGTTTTCCATTCTCTTCATCTCCGCCGGGCTGCGGGACTAGCCGTCGACCTCGATCGCCCCAATCTCGACGTACTGTTGCATCTCCTGCTGTGTCATCCCAAGCAATTCAAGGAACACGTAGTCGTTATCTGCCCCCACCGCCCTTCCGGCGCAACCAGTTCGGCCGGGCGTCGCGCTGAGACCCAGCGGTATGCCGTTGGCGATGACGGTGCCCCTGCACTCATGCTCGACGCTCTCGAAGAACTGCCGCGCCGCCAGCTGCCGGTCGTGACGGAACTGATCTTCGATCGTCTGCACCACGCCGGCTGCGATACCGGCGGCTTGCAGTGTGGCCATCACGTCGTAGGCGTCACGCCGACTCGTCCAATCCTCGATCAGGGAATCGAGCGCCGCCGCATGCGCGAGCCGCGCTTCACCGCTGGCGAATCGCGGGTCGCGCGTCCACTCCAGATGACCGACCGTCGCGCAGAAGCGGTTCCACTCCGCGTCATTGGCAACGGCGATGGTACACCAGCGATCGTCGTCGGCGCAGCGATAGCAGCCATGCGGGGCGGCATGCAGCGATCGGTTCCCCAAACGCTGCGGTTCACGACAGTTGCCCAGATATTCCATGATCAGGTGACCGATGACGCCCACGGTCGCCTCGAATTGCGACAAATTGATGCATTGGCCTTGTCCGGTGCGGCGACGATGATCGAGCGCACACAACACGGCAAACAGGCCATGTAAGGCGCTCACCGCGTCGGGGTAGGCAAATTGGTTCATGGTGCATTCGCGTGCCGGAAATCCGGAGAGCGTGCTGAGCCCGGACAGCGCTTCGATGTTCGGGCCCCAGGTAATGAAGTTGCGACAGGGTCCGCTGTCGCCGTATCCCGACGAGCTGAACATGATGAGGTCGGATTTCACCTGCTGCAGCGTCGCGTATCCCAGACCCAGCTTGTGCATCACACCGGCGCTGTAGTTCTCGACGACGATGTCCGCGGTCGCCACCACGCGGGTAGCCAGCTCGACGGCGGCCGGATGGGTGAGATCGAGAGCGACGTAGCGCTTCCCCGCATTCCAGTCGGTCAACCACGGCGACAGCTGCGATTGCACGCCCATCTCCGGCGCCCACGGCGGCACGTATTGCCGCGTCACATCCGGACGCTGTCTGGACTCCACCTTGATGACCTCGGCGCCACAGTAAGCCATGAACCGTCCGATCCATGGGCCGGCCATACCGGCGGCAAACTCGACGACGCGGATCCCCTGCAACGCCTGTTGCATGCGATTAACCCTGATCCAACAGGAGGACTGCACCACGAAGGGCGCGAACACCACGAAGAACCGGAGCCGGGCACAATCCTGGCATGGCTACGCAAACCTCATCCGAAATGAGCTCACCCTTGGGGCCAAAACATCCGCCTTGGCCTTCTCCTTCGTGCTCTTCGTGCCCTTCGTTGTGAAGCTTCTTTCTCGTATCAGGGTCAAATGATCCCTCTCGCGGCCAAGTCCCGTACCGCCTCGGCGGAGAACCCGAGCTCGCCGTACACTTCTCTGTTGTGCTCGCCGATCCGTGGCGCCGGTCGTGATATGCGCCAAGGGGTTGCGGAGTGACGGTAGGGTGCGCCGGGGTATTTCAACGAGCCACCGTTGGGATGGGCGACATCAACGAAATAGCTGCGCGCCGCGAGGTGCGGATCGCCGGCCACCTGCGCAGCGCTGTTGACGGGGGTGAACGCGATGTGTCGGCGCTGCCCCTCGTGGTAGATCTCCTCGACGGTGTAGCGTGACGTCAGGTCGGCAATGTAGAAATCGATGAGCTCACGGCTGGCCTGGCGACTCGCCGAGGGGCCGTCGAAGAGCGGATCGCGGACGGCGTCATTGCCCGTAACGTCGCTGATCCATTCCGCCAGCGCCCTCCAGTGCAACGGCCGGTTGATCATGAGGTAGATCAGGCCGTCTTTGCAGCGGTAGGCACCTGAGGGGACCGAGGCGAACAACCCCGTGCCCATGCGTTTGGGGATGAGGTTATCGTCGAGCCACTTGCCGGCGCCGCAGATGTGCGTCACCGAGGCCGTGGTCTCTTCAACCGAAATATCGACATGTTGTCCCTCGCCGGTGCGCGTGGCGTGGTGCAGCGCGATCAGGCTGCTCACCGCGGCATAGGTCGAGGCCATGACATGCGCCTGCGCTCCGGCCAAATTGACCGGTGGATCCTCGGCCTCGCCAGTCACGTATGACGCGCCGCCCAGGGCGCCAGCAACGATGTCGGCGGAGGCAAAGTGTCGGTGCGGCCCGGTCTGTCCAAAGCCGGTGATCGATGTGACCACGAGCGCCGAATGGTCCGCTTTAAGCGCCTCGTAGCCCAGACCGAGCGCATCCAGGCGATCCGGCGGAAACGTTTCGACGATCAGGTCGGCGCGGCGCGCCAACTGTTTGAAAAGCTCCCGACCCTCGTGCCGTGCCAAGTTGAGGGTGATCCCGCGTTTGCTGGTGTTCATGTAGAGGAAGAAGAAGCTGCCGTCGGGATCGGGCCGGTCTTCCCAGAACGGCGGAATACGACGCGTGGCGTCACCACCGGGCGCTTCGATTTTGATGACGTCGGCGCCCATGTCGGCGAGCAACTTGCCGCAGTAGACGCCGCTCTCGTCTGCAAGCTCCAGAACACGGCGGCCGGACAGCGCGGCATCATCGGCAGTTCTCGTATCTCACCCCTAAAATGGCTTCCGCTCTTCCTTTCAGCCCAGCAAGAACCGCGAGTCAAGGACAGGTCGTCGCGACCGCCCCAAGCGATCTCACACCTTCCAGTAGACCCGCCATCCCTTGTTGCGCAGCCTCGCGTGCAGCGGCACTTGCGCGAGCAGCAACCCAACCGCGAATACATCTCCCGACGCGAACATCGCGTTGACAACCGACGCAACCGCCAGGAACGCCGAAGCGGTCGCGGTCAGCGCACAAAGCGCCAATGGCAGGAACGAGATCAGCACGATCGGCGCGAGCAGAACGGCGAGGAACCGCCGACACGGCAACTCGTTGTGGTAGTGCGTGTAGAAGAGCAGACGCGACGGCCAAAAGCCGACGATCGAGTCGCCGGTACGCGGATGCGCGGCCAGATGCAGCACTTCATGCAGCGGCACGATGGCGAGCAGCGCGCCGAAGCATCCGCCCAACGACGGCGCCGGAGCCTGCCCCAAGGGCGTCAACCTGAACCAGAGCACGCCAAGCACCAACGCGAGACCCAGACCAATCGGCAGGGCGAGCAGCTGCATGACCCACGGCGTCGGCTCCGGCATCCGCGTCCAACTCGCGTCGGGGACGAAGTCAGGGGAATCGGGGATCTCGCCGATGTGGAACCGCATGTCCACCTTGGAAGTGACGGAAGGAAAGCTCACGCAAAGGCAATCCACAGATTGACACAGATACTCACAGATTCCGGCCTCACCTCCGAATCTGTGAAAATCTGTGGATCATCTTCTATCAGGTGCCGAAGAGGTCGCGCGCAACGATGTAGCCAAACGTCATCGCCGGACCCATCGTTCCGCCGGCTCCCGGGTAGGTGCGGCCCATGACCGATGCCGAGCAGTTGCCGACGGCATAGAGGCCCGCGATTGGCTCACCCGAGGTCTTGAGCACGCGCGCCCCGACGTCGGTCTTCAAGCCGCCTTTGGTACCCAGGTCGCCGGCGTACACGACGATGCCATAGTATGGCGCCTGTTCGAGGGGCGCGAGGCAGGGGTTGGGTTTGACCTTCTCGTCGCCGTAGTATTTGTCGAAAAGGCTCTCGCCGCGGTGGAACTCAGGATCTTTGCCGTTGCGGGCGTACTCATTCATTTTCGCTACCGCCGCCTTGAGTCCGGTTGCGTCGATGCCGAGCTGTGCGGCGAGACCGTCGAGCGTGTCGGCCTTCTTGAGATAGCCGCTCTCCTTCAGTTTCTTCGGCAGCGCCCAGTCGGGAACCTGGGACGCCGGCAGAAGCGGGCCGCACGGATATTTTTTGCGGAAGGTGCCGTCGAAGATCATGTAGCACGGTACGCACGGCGACTCGGGCGTGTGATTCTCGTACATGCGCTTGCAGATGTCGTTATATGGCGAAGCTTCGTTGAGGAAGCGCTGGCCGCGCTTGTTGACGAAGATGGAGCCGGGCAGCCCCTTCTCGATGACCAGCATGCGGGCGCGATCTTCGCCGGGCACAACGGTGGTGGGTCCCCACCAGGCATCATCCATCAGATCAACCGCGGCCCCCAGCGCCACGCCCATCTCAATGATGTCTCCGGTGTTGCCGGGATTGGCGGTTGTCCACGCCGCTTCCGTCGGATTGGGCAAGTGTTGTTTGCGCATCGCGTCGCTGCTTTCGAAACCGCCGCCGGCCAACAGCACGCCCTTGGTCGCATTGATGCGCAGCGCGCGCCCATCCTTATCAACGACGGCGCCGACAACCCGGCCGGCGTCGACGACCAGCTCGCGTGCCGGCGTCTTCAGCCAGAGCGCGATGTTGCGATCCATGAGGGCGCGCCGCAGCATGCCCATGAGCGCGTTGCCGAGCGACAGGCAGCGATCGCGCTTGCCCTTCCGGCGGCCGCCGATGTCGCTGTAGTAGCGCACCATGATGCCCATCATCAGCTTACCCCAGCCGGGGTGGCGCGCCAGCATGTGGTGCGCTTCGGTGGCGGTCATCGACATGCGGCCGACGACCAACTCCTGCAGGGCCGCTTCACGTTGCCGATCGAACTCATCGCCGAGCAAGCGCGCGTCGAAATGCTCTGGCTCGACGGAGCGCCCTCCCGGCTTGCCGCCCGGCGCCTCCGGGTAATAATCCGTGTAGGTAAGCATCGACTGCATGCGCAGGCCGGCGCGCTCACTCATGTACTTGAGCATGACCGGTGCCGTCTCGGCATAGGCGCGCAGCTTCTCCTCCGGAACCTCGCCCGTGGTGATCGCTTTCAAGTAGGTCAGCGCGTCGTCCACGGAGTCGCCGACACCCGCGGCGGCCATCAGGTGATTGTTGGGAATCCACAGCGAGCCGCCGGACATCGCCGACGATCCGCCGTACAGATGGGTCTTCTCGACCAGCAAGACTTTGCCGCCGCGATCATGCGCACAGATCGCAGTGGCCATGGCGCCGGCGCCGGAGCCGACAATCAAAAGGTCGACGGTGTGATCCCAGGTTTCGGTACTCATGTGAGACGTCCTCCAAAGCAGCGGTCTACGGTTGTCGACCGACAGTCAGCATTCAACCGGCGAACTTTGCCACTTTTTCGGAATCGAGTCACTCGCGGCGTGGTCACCATCAAATGTGCCGAACAACTCAATCAAAGGGATGTTGGCAGCTCGCCTGAGTTGGACCGGTGAGATCGAAACAGCGTCGCTTCCCCGCGGTTCAGCCCATGCGCTGTAGGCGATCGCACCACCCAAGGCGTACGGGATGTCGGCGGCTTCAAGCGCGTCGATCAGCCGTTCGATGACGTCGACGAGGCTACCGAGCTGGTCGCGCACGACGCGCCTCAGCCACCAGCCGCCGCCACGCCTGCTCTGCCTGCGGCGGCATCGGTTCGGTGCGCGCCAGCACGGCGCGCCGATCGGGTCGTTCTTCCAGGATACGGCGGCTCAGCTCGCAGACCTCGACGAAGCACTCGAGACGCTCTGCCGGCGTCATCGCTGCGTAGCGTTGGCTATCGGAGAGATCGCCAACCTTTCCCAGCCATGGTGGCGGCGAGGAGCGCATGTAAGCCAATATACGGCGCGCGCGCATCGGGCTCAACCAGCGTGTGGAGTCTCACGTTTGCTGTCATCGTGACCACGGCACAATGCAGGTCGCCATATCCAGGCGTGCGGAGCCAATCTCCAGGGCAGGGATTGCCAAATCGATTGATGGCTACCTACTTCTCGGCTGCCGCACCACGGCTCGGGAGGATGAGCGTGGCGGTGCATGGAGTTACAGCTCCGTCCTGGGTTGAGATGACGATGTCCACGTCGACCCTATACTCTCCGGCTTCCAGGTGCTTCTTCGTGACCTTCCCCCGGATGATCATGTCGTCGCCGGCGCAGACGTTGCCGCGCATGGCCATGCTCATGCGGCGCACGGTGCTCTGCGGACCCGCCCAATCGGTCAGGAAGCGCGAGACCATGCCCATATTGAAAGGTGTGTTGACGAAAACGTCCTTGGTCTTGGAGCGCTGCTGCGCGTAATCGCGATTAGAGTGCTGCGGCGAGAAGTCACGCGTCGCCGATGCCAGATAGACGCAGCGCGTGACGGTGATGGGCATCATGAGCTCGGGAAGCTCCTCGCCGGTGCGGACATCCTCCCAGTATCGCTGCTGGAATGCCGGTGCCGAATAGCCAGTCCGCTCTCCGTCGATGGCGTCTTCGACCGCTGGACTCCATCCTCCGCCGCTTGCGGCGGCCGCTGCCGCCCCGCCCTCCTGACGGCCGTAGCCGAAGGCGCTCATGCGCTCGCGCAGTACCAGCTCGCCGTGTTGGTTGCGGTAGAGCCGGTCCATCGTCCAGAAATGTCCCTCGCCAACGCGCGTTTTCTTCCATGGCGAGATAGAAACGAGGCGCTGGCCGACGCTGATGCGGTCACCAACCTGCAGCGGGGCGTAGGTCTCGACCTCGATGCTCTGGATAATCCCCACCGGCAGGTTGAGCGCGGCCTTCACGTCGTAGTGAATGTGCAGCGCGGGTGCGCGGTCACCATATTCCGCCGGCGGCCACGGCCAGCGGAACTGCATGCTGAACGTGGTCATGATCGAGCCCAGCGGCGCGATCACGCCGCGAAATCCCTGCGACTTGGCATAGTCGGCATCGAGATACAGCGGGTTGCCGTCCTCGAGCGTCTCGCACCAATGACGGATCAGGTACTCGTTCACCTCGAGCGGCGCCGGCTCTGCGGCCGATTCCCGGGCAAGCTCCCGGAGGCGCTGCTGCGCATCGTCGGAAAGGTACTCGGGGATGAAATCTAAGGTCGCTTCGTCGGCCATCGAACTCCGATCTCACTTCAATTCAAGAAAGAGGACTCGCGAAAAGGCGCCAAGCCGCAAAGAAGGACGCCAAGCTTGAGGGAATTGTTTTATCCCTCCAACTCCATTTCGTCTGAATCCGAGTATTTCTTGCGCCTTCTCCTTTGCGCCTTTGCGGCTTTGCGTGCGAGTTTTTCGCATGGCGGATTAGTCCACCCCCGCATAGGTCTTGCAGCGCCCGCGTTGATTGGCGTGTTCCGCCAGATCCTTTGCCAGCTCGGTGCGTGAGCGTACCCCGCGCGGATGCGGCGGCGGCGGCGTCTTGAAGGTTTTGCGGCCATCGCTCGACAGGCGCACCGGTCGCCCCGCGTCGAGCACGTCACTGGCAATGAGCTCTTCCAGGTAGCGTGAGTCCCACCAGCTCAGGTGGAGCTGCTTGGCGCGACGGAAGAAGAGCTGAATGTCGCATTCGATAGTGAAGCCCATGCCGCCGTAGACTTGCTGGGCCATGGCAGTGACGTCGCGGAACGTTTGACACGCGAACAGCTTCGCCATCGGGGCCAGACGATTCACGGGCTGTCCCGCGGCACGCGTCCAGGCGGCCTCGTAGACCAGCGTCGTCCCCCCGTCGACGGCGGCGGATGCATCGGCGAGATAGTGGGCGATGGACTGAAAGGCCCCCAGCGGCTTGTCGAACTGCTGGCGCTCTTTGGCGTACTGCACGGTCAGCTCGAGCGCGCGCTGTGCACCGCCAATCGCCTGCGCCGCCAGCAGGATGATCCCGTCGCGCATGACCGTATCCCACGTCGCCCACCCCGAATGCGCCGCCCCGACCCGATCTGCGGCAAGCACACGCACGTCGTTGAACGCCACCATATATTGGGTGTCCGAGGCCAGGCTGTACTGCTGCGTCAACTCGACGCCCGCGGCGTGCGGGTCCACGAGCAGCAGGTCGATGTCGCGCTCGTTGTCGCCGCTGCGTACCAGCACCAGCAGCCGCGTCGCCGCGGCGGCGAACGCCACGTGCTGCTTGGTACCGTTCAGGCGGAATTGACCGTCATCAAGGACCGCCCGCAGTTGGACACCTTTGGGACCAAACCCGCCCTTCGGTTCCAACCACGCCGGTGTCAGGATCGCCGCACCGGCCGCGATCTTCGGCAGCCATGCTTGCTTCTGCGCGGCACTCCCGGCCGCCAGCAGCGCCGCGCCGCTGAGTCCGGCGCTGACGAAGTGTGGGGACGGTGCCAGCGCACGTCCCAGCTCTTCGTAGAGCAGTGCGGCCTCGACGATCGATTGACCGGCGCCGCCATACTCTTCCGGCAGCGTCAGCCCGATCAGGCCGAGATTCGCCATCTGCTTCCACAGCTCCGCCGGAAAGCCGATCGGGTCGTCCTCCATCGCACGCACCACCGCCAGCGGGGCGTGATCATTGCACAGTCCCTGCACCATCCGGCGCAGCATTTCCTGTTCTTCGCTGAAATCTAGGTCCATCTCGGATTCCTTCTATTCCGGTCCACGAAAAGAGGATCACGAAAGCACGAAAGGGCGAAATTGAACTTGCTTGCGCTTTCGATCCCCTCTTCTCTTCTTCTTCGTGTTTTCGTTCTTTCGTGCTTTCGTGCTTTCGTGATCGGCTTTGTATCCGAGGGTTGCCTCACGCAATTACCCCGTCGCGCCGCAGCTTCGCAATGTCCTGCTCATCGATCCCAACGCCCTGCAACAACTCGTCAGTGTCGGTCTGCGCGCTGTCCGGCACGTCATACTGCGACGCGGAGCGCTCGATGCCGGCCATGAGCGGGCCGACTTGCGGGAAGGTTCCATGTTCCGGATGGTGCGCCGCAACAAAGACGTTGCGGCTGCGTAACTGCGCATCGTTGGCGAGCTCGTCGATCGCGTAGACCGGTGTGACGCAGGTATCGCGCGGCGCCAGCTCCGCCACCCAGTCGTCGCGATCGCGCCGGGCAAACGCCGCGCGCCACGCCGCACGGATCTCGTCCTGCCGTTCATCATCCGTTTGATGTGGAATGCACTGCTCGCAATCGAGGGCCTTGCAGAGATTGGCATAGAACACGGGCTCAATGGCGCCGACCGCCAGCCACTTGCCGTCGCGTGCCTGGTAGGTGTCGTAGCAGGCATAGCGACCGGTCAACACGTCGTGCCCTGGTCCCGGTGTCGCGCCGGTAGCCAGGTACTGATCGATATAGAGCGAAGTGAAGAACAGCACGCCCTCGGCGACTGATACGTCGAGGTACTCGCCCGCGCCGGTGGTGCCCCGTCGCAGCAGCGCGGCGAGGATGGCGATGGCTGCGTGCATGCCGCCACCGGCGCTGTCGGCCACCGTGGCGCCGGGAATCGGCGGTCCGCCATCGGCGCGCCGGCCGCTGCAATGCAGGTACCCACCCACCGCGAGATAGTTGATGTCGTGGCCCGCCCATTGCGACGCCGGGCCGTCCTGGCCATAGCCGGATGTCGAGCAGTAGACGATGCGTGGGTTGACACGCCGCACGTCCTCGAAGCCGATACCGAGGCGGCTGACGACGCCGGGGCGAAAGCTTTCAATGATGACATCCGCAGCGGCCGCCAGGCGTAGAAACGCGGCTTTGCCGTCGGGCGCCTTGATGTCGACCTGCACCCGTTTCATGCCGCGATGGGCGCTGTATGCGTAGAATGGCGGCTGGATCTGCACCCCACCCTTGCGCGGTGTCGGCGCCACCTTGATCACCGTGGCACCGTAGTCCGCTAGAATGCGCGAGCAGCGCGCCGCCGGGCCGACGCTGGACAAGTCGAGCACCGTGATACCGGCGAGGTGAGCGGGGAGGGACATGGGCCTTCGGAACGACAGCTTCCGTGCCGAGCTCAGAAGTTCGGCGGCAACCCCAGTTTGCGGCGGGCGATGATGTTTTTTTGCACCTCCGAGGTACCGCCGCCGATGGTGTCGATCACGGTGTAGCGGTAGGTGAGCTCGGCGCGGCCGCGCATGGGCGCGTCGGCGGTGTTCACCCGCAGTTGGGCGCCGGGACCGGCAATGTCGAGCGCCGCATTGGCAACGCGCTTCGAAAGCTCGGTGGCGTACAGCTTGTACTGCGAGGCTTCCGCCGTCGGGGCAGCGCCGCCTTGCATCGACTTGGCGACGAAGCGCAGGCCGAGCACGCGCGCCACCTCGGTCTGTGCCACCAGCTGCGCAATGCGCTGGCGAATCACCGGGTCATCGCGCAGCGGTGCGCCGTCGCGTTCTTCAGTCGCCACGTAGGTACACAACTCTTCCATCCGCTGCTCGATCGGCGAGAAGGTAAACATGGTGAAGCGCTCCAGGTCGAGTGCCTCGGAGATGTACTGGAAGCCTTTGTTCAGCTCGCCGACGCGGTACTCGTCGCCGACGTAGACGTTGTCGAAGAACACCGAGTTGGTGATCTCGTCGCCGATGGTCGGCATGGGCTGCACGGTCAGACCGGGTGTGTCCATGTGCAGCAGGAACAGGGTAATGCCGCGATGCTTGTTGCCGGGATCGGTGCGCGCGCCGAGCCAGTACCAGTCGGCAAAGTGGGCCGAGGTGGTGAAGATCTTCTGCCCATTCAAGCGCCAGCCGTCGCCCTCGCGCGTCGCGCGCAGCGCCATGGCCGCCGCGTCGGAGCCGGCCTCGGGCTCGCTGTAGCCGACCGCGAACTGAACCTCGTTGTGCAGGATCTTGGGGAGAAACTCGCGTTTCAGCTTCTCGCTGCCGTGGCGAATCAGGGTCTTGCCAACGATGCCCACGCCTTTACCGATCTGCGGCGCGCCGCGGCGTGCCAGGCACTCGTTGAGGAGGTATTCGTAGATGCCTTCCTTTTCGCTGCCGCCGAACGCTTGCGGCCAGGCCAGGCCGAGCCAGCCGCGTTCGCCGCATTGGGTCATGAAGACGCGGCGGGCGGGCGTATCGACCAGCTGAGCCATGTTCTCACGCGTCACGTCCATGACGTCCGGCGTATCGTGCGCGTCGAGGAACTTCTCCACCTCTTGGACAAAAGCCTTCTCTTCGGCTGAAAACTCGAAATTCACGACCCACACCTTCCTTCGGCCTGCGGCCGGCGTCTTTTCTATGGCCCGCTCCCCGTTGGGTCGCTGCGGGCTTCCAAGTCCGTCAGGCTGTTAGCATGTCAAACAAACGTTTGTTCGTCTACCATTTCCACCGCATTTCGGATATGCGCGAGTGCGGTCGGCACCGTGATCGCAGGCACTATTGCGGACGTGCCGCGCCATTTGCAAGGTGGGGATGGGTGATCGCGGTCAGGAGGATGACGATGCGAGTTGAGACAGGGCTGTTGAACTTGGAGGGGGAGCAATACGCCGGCATGGGACAGACGGCGGCGAGCATTGGCGCCATCGTCGCCAATGCCCGCGCCATCGAGGCCCTGGGCTTCGACGGCGCGACCATGCCCGAGGCCGGTTACGATCCGTTTCTACCGCTCATGGTCGCGGCAGAGCACACGCAGCGCATCCGTCTGGCGACCAACGTGGCGATCGCGTTCCCGCGTAGCCCGATGGTGGTGGCGCAGCTGGCGTGGGATCTCCAGAAGTATTCCGGCGGGCGTTTCGACCTCGGGCTCGGCACGCAGGTCAAAGGCCACAACGAACGCCGCTACAGCACGCCGTGGACCGCGCCGCCGGGGCCGCGGCTGCGCGAGTACCTGCTGTGTCTGCGCGCGATCTTCGCCAGCTTTCAGGACGGTCAGCACCCCACCTACTTCGAGGGCAAGCACTACCGGTTCACGCTGATGCCACCGTTCTTCAATCCGGGGCCGAGCCCGCATCCGCAAGTGCCGATCTACATTGCGGCGGTGAACCCATATATGTGCCGCCTCGCCGGCGCGCTCTGCGACGGCTTGCGCCTGCATCCGATCGCCACCTTCAAGTACGCCAAGGAGGCGGTGCTGCCGACGGTGGAAGTCGGGACCCAAAAGACGGGACGCAAGCTGGGCGATATCGACCTAGTGGGCGCGCCGTTCCTCGCTATTGGGCGAAACGACGCAGAAATCGCCGCGGCAAAGGATGATTTGCGCCAGCGCATCGCGTTCTACGCTTCCACCCGTACGTATCACTCCGTCCTCGAGTTTCACGGCTGGACCGACGCCGGCCTCGAACTGCATCGGCTGTCGGTGCAGGGCAAGTGGCAGGGGATGCCGCGGGTGATCACCGACGCCATGCTCGAAGAATGGGCGATCATCGGGACCTACGACGACCTGCTGTCGCAGCTGAAGGCACGCTGCGGCGCAGTCTTCTCGACCCTGACACTCGATCTGCCGCCGGCATTCCGCAAGGATGAGGATCGCGTCCGCGGCCTCCTAGGGTCACTGCGTGCGGTGTAAACCCACGACACACGCCATTATCCGCAAGACTGGGCGGATTTGACGCAGGAGCGCCGGCGGCGTCTTTTTCCGGGACAGCTGCCCACAGACCGCATCGGCACTCTGGAACACAGCGAGTGTCACCCACGCTGTCGGGGCAGCCTGGCCAGTCACCGAATATAAATACCGAAGCACTCTTGGCTCCACGGGTTGCTTTGGGTATGGTGCCATGCACCACGATCGATAGATGGAGAGGAGGATTGACGTATGGGTGACACGAAACTTGGACTCAACGATTTGATCAGCCGGGGAAAGACCGGACGCGAAGCGACCAAGCTGATGAACGTAAAGGTGCCCACCAGCTTGCTTGACCGGATTGGAGCGCTGGCCGCAAAGCTGCGTGTCAAGAAGACCGAAGTGGTGATCGCCATCCTCAACGAGGGGCTGGATACGGCGGACACTGAGCTCAGAGGATGGAAGGCGCCTCCGAAGGTAGTGATACCCAAAGAGCGCCGCTGTACGGTCGCAGGGTGTGAGCGTGAGAAGGTCGCCCACGGTCTTTGCGCGACCCACTACCAAGCCCAACGGCGTGCGAAGGGGTAACCGCCCGCGCAGCAGACGCCAGGCACTCGCCAGCGGGCTTTGTAGCTCCGCCGCAACCAATCCTGTCCTGAGGCTCCCCGAAGGGGGGAGCGGCCCAAACGCGGCCCGCAGAGCCGCTGGCCGCGGCTCCTAGCGAGGCGTCTGTCCGGCGATCGGCATTACGGCGCTCAGGTCCATGACCCAGGGGAGCGCGGATCGGCACCAGATTTGCCGATGGGGTCGCAGCTCCGCCCGCTGGCGGACTGTCCCGACGCGGATGTTGAACGTCGGCGGATCACTCTCCGCCGCCGCATAGATTCGCGTCCCGCACTCCGGGCAGAATGCCTGCGCGCGGCGCGTGCCGCTGTCAGCCGTCTTCACGTAAATCTTTGGTTGGCCCGTACGCAGGCGGAATGCGTCTTTGGCGGCCGGTACCGAAACCGAGAACGCCGAACCCGACAGATGTTGGCAATCCGTACAGTGGCAGATGCCCACGGTTGCGGGGTCGACTTCTGCCTCGTACGTGATCTTGCCGCAATGACAACCGCCGTCAATTTGCATCGAACACCTCCTGTACCCAACGTGTTGCGGCGGCGACGCTGGAAAGGTACACCCCGCCGCTAATCGCAGAGTCTACCCCCGGCAGGTTTCGCTTCAAGATGCGCGGGCGTCGCGGCGGCGCCCGCTTGGGCTCAGAAAGTCACCAACCGTCTCGCCAAACGCTCGACCGTCAGATACGCTGACACCGTGATGCTACGACGCCGCATATTCTTTGTGAACGAGGACAACAGCATTCGGCATATTCCAACGATTCGCTACGATCGCCTGTGGAATGACCCAGATGGTCGGTTGTGCGAATACGCCAACCGACGCGTGCGTGTGGCGGAAGTGATGCTGGAATGTGTCCAGCGCGAGCCGATCGGCATGCGGATCCACAGCCCCCATTTTCTTCACTTCGATTCGGCCGGCGCCCTCGACAAGAATGAGTTACTCCGCCAAGCCGCCAAGTATCGGCATATTGCGTGCGCGGAACCGGCCGACACCGCTGCACGGTTCCTGCGACGACGGCTCGATCATGAGTTTCGATGGACGATCACGCCGCTCATCTTCGGCAATATCGCGGACGCCGTGTTTGGCATCGGGCGTTGGGGTGTGCCGCCTTCGCGCACCGGCAAGAGCAAGGTCTCCAGTCGATCGCGGCAAAGCGCCCGGCGGTAGGGCCTGGGGCCGGCGTTCTTTCTATGCCGCTCCCTCCTTCGGGGAGCCTCAGGACAGGATTGGTCGCTAGGAACTGCCCAGTCCGACAGGCTGCTAGCAGCGTGTGCCGATTATTGCACCGCCGGGCAGCGGCATCGTCGCCGGTGTGGGTCACTCGCCAACACGTTGCTGGCTCAAGGCAGCGGCGTCTGTCAGCTGCGCCCGGTTCTCCGAATGCGCCGTGCCTGTCGGAACTCTCCGTTTAGTCGCGGTAGGGCACGCCGTACCGCATTCGGCTCAAAGCCGAGTAGCTCGCAGACGGTGACGAAGGAAAACACGCTGGTGCTCCGACTCCGCACCCAGGCTTCCGCTTCCGTACGCTCGCGCCCCCGCGGCCCGCAGTAGCTCCGGATCCCCTCTTCGAATACCGCCAGCATCAGGGCTTTTGTCCCGATGTAGTCAGCGCCGCGCGGCTCCCCACCACCGAGGGTGGCCAGAGAAGCGAGTCGACGCAGGAGATCAGCATCATTGTCCATCGATTACCTGCCGATCGACTTTCATTGTGGAGTGCAGGCGGATGCCACTCAAGACACAAAAAGCCGCTTGTGCGTTGACCGCCACTCGCAGCTCGGCACGGGCATCAACACCGATGCGGGCTCATGGGTGGACGCGAACCGCGCGGCGTGGAGATCCTCACCAACGACCAGATCAGCAACGGTGCCGTCGTTTCACAATTGCCTTTTGCGTTCGTTGCAACGACTATATCCATCAACTCCCGAGTGAGGCCGGTGCGCGGCCGGAGGGGTCACGTGGAAGGTGTTTGACATGGATCGGCATACAGCCAGGCAAATCGGAGCGGTGTACGGCTTGATGGGTCTGCTCATGTCCACCGTCGATTCGACGGCGTGGGCGACGACACCCTCCGTCCGGCTCACGGATTACTTCTACCCTCCGCAGATCGGGGCGACGTGGGTTTACCAAGGACCCAAGGCCGGTGTCGGAAGTCCGGATCGGACCACACACACGCGCATTCGCATGGCAAATACGGACTACGCCCTGACTCTCTACAATCCGAATGCGTACATTCAGAGTGTACTGCTGATCGACAACGACTACGGCTACTTCACCGGCTCCACTTTTGTCTCTACGGAGAATTGGCAGGAGTATTATTCCGTCGCCGATGGGTTTGCACTGTATGGCGATGATGACGGTGCGGAATCCGTGCGCGTTCCGATGACTCCGTTCCCCGTGACCATGGCCATTGGCGAGTCGGCGACCTGGCAGGGGTCATTTTATGATGGGAGCGGGAATGTGTTCGCAGACGGCTCGCTCACACTGCAGATCATCGAGCAGACCGCTGCGACGGTTCCCGCCGGAACGTTTTCCGATTGCATCCATCTTCGCGTCACCATAACGGCTGGTGCCCTCACTCAAGTTCAGGAGGAATGGTGGGCGTTGGGGGTCGGAAGGATACGGATGACCCGCATTTCAGGATACGAACCGGAGCAAAACGATGGTGGCTATCTGCAAGAGCTCGAATCTTACGCGACGGCGGCACCGACGCTTGCTCCGTCCCTCACTTCGACCCCCACCGCTGTTCCGTCCGCCACCCCAACACTCACGATTGCTCCAGCCGTCACGCCGACGCCCACGCCCCGGGTAGCCTGCAGTGGCGACTGCGACGGCAGCGGTGACGTCACGGTCAACGAGATCATCACATTGGTGAACATTGCCCTCGGTACTGCGGAACAAACAGCCTGTGCCCACGGCATCCCGAGCGCGGCGGCGGTGGACATTACGCTGATCGTTCAGGCCGTCAACAGCGCGCTCACGAACTGCCCGGCCGCGGCATCAATCCAGTTAATCAGCAACTGAACCGGCACGACCATCGTAGACTGGTGCGCCTTCGACGCGTTGTCCGATGGCTGGATTGGGTTTCCCACACCGCGGCCACATTCAGCTTGGATACGTTGTTCGCCGTGCGACAGCAATGACTGATTAGGCAACTGCTTGCTCAAGAAATTACGAAGGGGCTGTGCCATATGGCAGCCCCTTCGTGCGGTGCAACGATGGCGGACCCGCCCCCTCAGGATGAGGGCGGGTCCGTCCGTTCCTCCGATTACGGTACGGCGATGTTCACGCAGGCTTCGCCCACGTCGCCGCCCGTCTTGTTCTGGTCGCCGTCATGCCCCATGAACTGGAAGCGATAGATGTGCCCTGCCTGCAGCACATTGGCGGCCTTCAGGCCGTCGATGCTCCACTTCACTTCCGCACCATAGCCCTGGTTGGTCGGGACGCTTCCGGGCTGGCAAGCCGGCGGGGCTGGGGGAGCCGGCGGGCAGGGCGGGCCCGGCGGGCACGGCGTGGCAACCGGAACTGGCGGGCAGTATGCTGGGGGCAGCGGGTCGGAGCCGGCACCCAGGACCCAGTTGTTCTTGGACGGATCGGCGTCCGGGGTTACGGTGATCGTCGTCGGATTCTTCGTCTTGTCCACTGTCCGCACCGCGCTCTTCCACACGCCGCACACTTCCGTGGGGATCACGGCCTCGCCACTTCCATTACACGCACTGGCGAATGACGTGCCCACCGCCTGCCAATCGCAGCAGGTTCCGGTGTCGCCCGGCTGACAGGCCGCCGCATCGCTGGTGATGTCGGTGATAAACAGCGCCGGCCAGATCGGCCGCCCGGCCGGGTCCGCACCCGCCAAGTCGCCGGTCAGGTTGGTATCGCCCACCAGAACCGGGTTCTTACACGCCGCCGGCGACGGGCTGGCCGTGATGCCGAAGTTGCTCGTAGTGGTCGAACCGCTCGTCTTCACCGTCACCTGCCGAATGCCCAGCGTCATGGCGTGCTCGTCATTGAAGAACACCTGGATGTTCTCGCCCGGCTGCGCGGACACCACGCCCTGCGGCGCGAAGGCCCGCAGGTATTCACTCTCCAGGAACTGAGTCAGCGTGTGTGGCGTGCCCTTCACCGGGTCCTGATTGCCGTACCCCGAAGTCGCCGAGAACGGGTAGGCCAGGACGCACGGCGCCAGCACCGCCGCAGAGGCCTGGCAGTTCGGATCGGCCGGATTCTTCGGACCGACGCCATTCACCGTGCAGGTGACGTGGTTGGTCACTGACGCGCACTGATTCTTGACGGTCTTGGTGACCGTGGTCGAAGCGTTGACGGCCAGATTGGGAATCGCCCCGAGGCTACCGAGCTTGTCGTCGGTGCACACGATGTTGGTGGCCGTCGAGCCGCCCGTGTTCTTGATCGTGTACGTGTAGGTCACATCCGCACACTTGCCGGCGGGCAGCGTGTTGATGCAGCTGCCGCCTGAACCGCCAATGGTCCCCAGCTTCGGATCCTTGAAGCTGGTCAACGTCCACGCCGGCGAGGCGGCTCCCTTGCACGCCGTGTAGCTGTTGGCGCCACCGCAACAGAACAGCGGAGTCTTGGCCGCCGTGCATACCGATCCGGTACACGATCCCGAGTCGAAGCCGGCGCAGCACGCCTTCGGATTGCCCGGGTCCTCACACAGCAGATTGGGGGAGTTGTCCGGGCTACCCTGATCGAGACACATCGGGTTCCCCGGCACCAGATTCAGACTCGGGTTGGCCGTGCACGAGCAGCTGACGTGGAAGATCTCGCTAAAGGACGCCCCTCCGACCGAAATCGTTGCCGTCACCTTGGAGCCCAGATTCGTGGCGGCGTGCTTGGTCGCATCGAGCGTGAAATTGTTTTCGGTCGCATCCGACAGCACGTCACCATTGTGTAGCTGGGCGAGCGAGTACGTATGAGTAATCGCCGCGGCTGATCCCGTCACGACCACCGAGACGGGCACGTTGAAATCAGGCCCGGTGTACTGGATCGTGATCGCCACGGCGCCACCCGTGCATGCCTGCGCCGCCTGCTGCACGCACGCCGTCTTGGTAACATCGAGCAGACAGTCCGACGCGGTGTTGGTCGGTGTCGGGGTCGAGGTATTGGTCGAGGTATTGATCGGCGTATTGGTCGGCGTTTTCGTCGGCGTGTTGGTGGGTGTTTTCGTCGGCGTGTTGGTGGGCGTCGGCGTAGTCGTCGGCGTATTCGTCGGCGTATTGGTCGGCGTGTTGGTGGGCGGCAGCGTATTCGTCGGCGTATTGGTCGGCGTTTTCGTCGGCGTATTCGTCGGCGTCGGAGTGTTGGTCGGAGTATTGGCTGGGGTATTGGTCGGGGTATTGGTTGGTGTCGGCGTCGGTGGGATGCAATCCACCGAGGCCCCATCGCTGCAGTCCGATCCCGTCTTGGTGCAGGCGTTGTCGCCGCCCACCGAACAGGTGCCCGTCAGGTTCGCCGTATCCGGTCCCTTGACCGCGTCGCACAGACACGTGCCGCCGGAGCATTGTCCCACCTTGGCATCGGTCGGAATCTCCTGGCACGGGTTCGCCCCCGCCGCCACATTGCCAAAGTCCAGGGTTCCACCCGGCCCGCCGGTGTCGGTCACCATGACCCCGTTCACGGTCTCCGATCCGGGGTTGTTGACACAGATCTTGTAGACCACACACTGGCCGGAGTTCTGGGTCACGGAATCGCTGAAGGGGCCGTCCGCAACGCCATTGCAGTCGTCGTCCTTGGCCACCGTCTTGTCGACCGTGATCACACACGTATCGCAAGTGACCGAGGCATTGTCAGTGCAGTCCGAGCCCGACTTGGTACAGGCGTCGTCGCCGCCGACCGCGCAGGTGCCCGTTAGCGTCGCCGTATCCGTCGTCTTCCCCTCGCCCGGGCATGCACAGGTACCGCCGGTGCACGTCCCGACCTTCGCATCGGTGGGGATCAGCTGACACGTGGTCACTCCCGCGGCCACCGTCCCGAAGTCCAGCGTCCCGCCCGGCGGGTTCGAATCACTCACCTGCACGCTGTTCACATTCGAGGTTCCGCTGTTCGAGACACAGATCTTGTAGATAATGCATTTGGTAATGTCCTGCGTCACCGAATCGCTGAACGCGGTATCGGCCACGCCGTTGCAGTCGTTATCGAGCGCCACCGTCTTGTCGACGGTAATCTGGCAGCTGTCACAGGTGACCGAGGCGTCGTCGCTGCAGATCGAGCCGTCTTGCGTGCACGCGGTATCCTGGGTCAGGTTACACGTCGCGCTGGTAACCGAGGCCGTGTCCTTCGTCGTGCCCAATGCAGGGCATTCACAGGTCCCGTCCGAGCACGTACCCACCTTGGCATCGGTCGGAATCGCCTGGCAGCTCGTGGCTCCCGCTGCCACCGTCCCGAAGTCCAGCGTTCCGCCCGGCGGGCTGGTGTCATCCACCTTCACGCCGTCGATATCCTGCAAGCCGGTGTTCGACACGCAGATCTGGTAGATCACGCACTTGGTGATATCCTGCGTCACTGAATCGGTGAACGGACCGTCGGCCACGCCGTTGCAGTCGTCGTCCTTCGCCACCGTCTTGGCGATCTGCAGCTGACACTTGGGCTGACAAATATTGGAGCAATTGTCCGTGGGATCGTTGTTGCCGTCGTCGCAGTGCTCCAGCAAGCAGGTCCCGCCGGCCGCGTGTTGGCAAGTGCCGAAGGACGGATCGAAGCAGTCGCCGTCGGTGGAGCAGGACTCGATCGGGCTGCAGTTCGCGCCCGGTCCGCTGCCGTCGCAGCACAGGCCCTGAGTGCAATCGACATCTTGCCCGCAGGCAAAGCGCTTGTCGCAGCTGCCCGCCGTCGCCGGTGTGCCGCAGCAGAAGCCCAGGGTCTCCTCCAGAACACCGTCCGGACAAAAACCTGGATAGAAAAGCGGAGCGCTACCGCCGGTTGTACCACGCACCCCATCGGAGACCGCGAGATGAATATTGTTGGTGCCGGTGTCCGCCTTGGCGAAGAATTCCCCGGACGGGGGGCTCTGCACCTGCTGGCCCGGCGCCGCATGTGCAATGATGGTCACGACGAGCTCGCCGCCAGGGGGCGTCGTCGCGGGGATCACCTTCCCTCCGGCGACGTAGGTGATGAGCACTTCATTCGCGTCGACTCCCGACACCGCACACGACGCCACGCCGGTGGTCGTCGTGCAGGAATCAAATATCAACGCGCCGAGCTCACTAACGCCGTTCTCGCTGCATCCGCCACCGGTGTCGCTACACGACAGGAAGACGCGCGAGGGGCACGGCGAGGCGCCGCAGCCTGACGGACCGGCGGTCACGGTATTGATCAGCTTCACCGCCGCCGGCAGCTGGTTGACCCCCGAAGTTACCGTGCTGGTATTCTGGAAGGAGACATTGATGCTCACACTCTCGCCCGACCCGAGCACGTCCGTGGGCGGGCTCTGTCCCTTATTCGGAGACACCAGCAGCGAGCCGCTGACTTGAGTGGCATCCGCCCGCGCTGCCAGTAGCAGGCTGAAAACTGCCATCACAGCCAGAGCTCGGCCCATCCACCACGGTGCCGAGACACCGGGTTTGTGCTTCCGAAACATCGTACGCCTCCTGCTGGGAAATCGTTCGTGGCCGTCCAGAGCGCGAAGCTACCCGACGAACCAAAACCTTACTGCGGATACCTTCCCCATTGGCACCGCTCTTCCTGTTCACTTCCTGTCATACGTCGCGTACAGATCACACTGTACAACGTACAGAACAACCTGTATCTCCAATCTCGATTCGGAAGTCAAGGAATTTTCGAGATGTGAATCCACAACACCACGAAATTCATCAAGAGGTGGACGCGCAACTCCACCTTTTGGGGGAGGCTACCTGCCGAGGTGCGCGATCCCGCACAGCGTTGTGGAGCCTACCCTTCAGGCATACGCTCATCGACGCCAATCAGGCCGATGCGCACCGCATAAAGAGTCAGCTCAACCCGATCGCGCAAGTTGAGCTTCCTGAAAATGTTATTGAGATGGGTCTTTACCGTCTCCTCGCTGATGAAGAGTTTCCCAGCGACCTCACCATTGCGGAGCCCACGGGCCACCAGGCGGACGATATCCCGCTCGCGTACGGTCAAGGTAATGCGCGTCGCACCGCGGAGCTCGGAGGCCATACGGGTTTGCAAACGCGGTGGCAACCAGGTTTCGCCAGCAGCGACGGTGCGGACCGCGTCCATCAGTGTTTCCACCGCGAACCGCTTCAGCACGACGCCATGGGCGCCTTCGCGCAAGGCCGTCACGGCTTCATCCACATCTTCGTTGGCGGTCAGCAGGATGATCTTGGCGCGGCTCGACAGCTGGGCGATATCGGCGGTGACCTTGCGATCCATCTGCAGGTCCAGCAACAAGATATCGCACGGTGAACGCTCAAGCAGGGGTACGATATCATCCACGCGTTCCGCTTCACCCACCACCGAGACACTCGGCTGGAGCGCCAGGACAGATTTCAGGCCCTGGCGAAACATAGCGTGGTCATCGGCAATGGCGATGCGGATCGGTGAATCCATACACACTCACGCCATTGTACCGGCAAGCTGCGCGCCAAGGATCCAGCACCGCGCAGTGCCTTGTCGGAGGTTCAGCGCCATTAGACCAGTCATGCGTTGCCCGTCCACCTGCAAAACCGCCCGAAGAGTCTCTTCTACGCTTGGCAGCATGCCGCTGCACCCATCCAGATTTCCCTGTACCAGCGGTGTGGCCGCTTCGGGTTAACCTTAACCTGGCCTTTGTACAACGTTTGCCCATGCCCGCGCAACCGGCGCAGCGACGGGGCAACGCCGCGACAGCCGGTTCTTTATCCTCCAGTGTGGTCTCGGGTATCCTTAATCCACGCCCGTGCGCGGCATGCAGGCGGCCCGCGTGGATCGGCATTCGGCGTGCCCCGTTGGGCTTGCGGCTAGCCGCACCGTCATCAGTCCGAGCGCTGGCGCTCAGAAGGCTCACAGTTGACACTCATTCGGTTGACACTCATAAGGAGACGTTAGTAATAGGGGCCGGCAAGCTTGGCCGAAGCGAGCTATCATCCAATGCGGATATCTCTGAGTTCCGCTGCTGCCACGGGGTAGGCAGAGCATGTACGAGCAGTTCTTTGGACTCGAGGATGAGCCGTTCCGCCTGACGCCCGACCCGCGCTATCTGTTTCTTTCGCCGAAGCATGCCGAGGCCCTCGCTCATTTGCGGCTTGGCCTTAGCGAATCGAGTGGCTTTGTCTGCATCACCGGCGACGTCGGCACCGGCAAGACCACCCTATTGCGAGTCTTCCTCGCGGAGCTCGGCACGAACGTTACCGCCGCATACACCGTGCTCCCGCCGGTCTCCGCATTCGAGCTCCTGTGCAGGATTTGCCGCGAGTTCGGACTCCCGACCTCCAGCCAGACGCAGGGCGAGTTGGTAGACGAGTTGCACGCGTATTTGCTCGCGCAACATCAGGCGGGCCGCGTCACCGTGGTCATTCTAGACGAAGCGCAGGCACTCTCGATTGAGCTCTTGGAGCAGATCCGCCTGTTGCTGAACCTGGAAACGGCGACCCAAAAGCTGTTGCGCATCATTCTCGTCGGGCAGCCGCAGCTGCGCAAGCTGTTGCTGGACCCGGATCTGGCACAGCTGAACCAGCGGATCACCCTCCGCTGGCACCTGGGACCGCTGTCCTATCGGGAAACGGCCGGGTACGTTGATCACCGCGTCGCCGTGGCCAGCGGCAACCGGGCTCCGCGCCTCTTCACAACCCCGGCGCTGCGCCTCTTGCACAGCGTCTCGGGCGGCGTCCCACGGCTGATCAACATGGTCGCGCACCGCGCGTTGCTGGCGGCGTTCGTTGCCCGCGAGCCCAGAGTCAGCCGCCGGTTCGTGGCGCGTGCGTACCATGAGATCCAGGCGGTGCCGTTGCCCGGCACACTGTCACCAGCACGCAAAGCCGCATGGGCGGCGGCGGGACTCTCCATCGGCGTCGCCTTGGTTGCTTTCGCTGGCCCACCGCTGGACCGCTTCCTCAATCCGCCAGCACCGGTCGCACCTCCACAGCTTGAGCAAAGCCAACGCAGCGATGCGCCGCCCCCCGGCGCGCTGGCACGAGTTCCCGCGGCGCCGGCGGAGGCGCCGCCGCGCTCGGACCCTCCGACGCCCGCCCGAGTTCCACCCGCCCTGCCCGCGGTCGCCCACGCACCACCGGTTTCGCAGGAGGAACTGGCGCGACGCCTGACAGCGCTCGACGCAACGGCCAGTACGCACACCGCCATCGACGCAGTGCTTGCCGCCTGGGGCCAGCGTCCCCTGGCGGCTGATGAGCTGCACCTCCCGTTGAATATGGAAGCAATTGCGTGGCGCCGCGGGTTACAGTCGCTCTCGCTCACGGGCAACCGCAGCATGCTGCGCTTGCTCGACCTGCCGGCTATGACTGTGCTCCGTCTGCCCGGCAACAACGGTCTCCGCTATGCGGCGCTCACCGGAATGGATGGCACACGGGCCGTGCTGACGATTGACGGCACCGCGATGGCGGTCGGCCCCGATCTGTTCGAGCATTACTGGTCCGGAACCGCGTACGTGCTCTGGCGCGATTTCGAGGGACTGGGACCGTCGCTGCACGCGGGAGGACGCGGCCCGGCTGTCGTGCACCTGCAGGAGCTCCTGCGGCGCATCGGCTTGCTCACGACCGAGCCCTCCGGTGTCTTCGATGCGGCCACAGCGCACGGCGTCGCCAGTTTCCAACGCGTCCATCTTCTCGATGAGGACGGCGTCGCCGGCCCCTTTACTGACATCCTGCTGTACGCGGCCGCGGGCGGTTACCCTGGGCCGCGGCTTGCAAGCCAACCACAGGCCGGATCGTGAGCACGGTTCTCGATGCCGTCCGCCAACAGCAGCGGGGTGCGGCAAGCGTTCCCGAACGCGCCCGCCCTCCATTCGACCACAGACGGCGGCCCCCATGGGCTTTGGTGGCGGCTATCGCCGTCGCCCTGCTAGGGCTTCTACTCCTCGTGGTCATGCGCGGATCCGACGCGCACCGCGCAGAGTCCAGCGTCGCACCCGCAAAGGCGCCTGAGGTTCCGAGCGTCCCGGTCCCGCCGGCCGCGCCGGTCGCCGCTCCTCCGCCGGCCGCGCCAGTCGCACGCGAGCCACTCGTTCTTGCACCGCCGCCAAACGCGCATCCGACGCTGACCGAAGACCTGCCGCGAGGACACCTCGCCGACAAGCAACTGCCAACCGCCGCAAGCCGGAAACTCGCCGTTCCGAAGGCGAAGACAGCGTCACAGGCAAAGGCGAGCGCACCGGCGCCGGCAAAGACGACCCGGGCGGCAGCCCCGCCAGCCTTGGCCGGAAGTGGCGGCGTGCAAGTCAAGTCCATCCGCTATGCGACGGAGCCCAGCAGGCGCACGGTGACCTTGCTCGCCGGCAGAGAAACCACGACCTTGCACGAGGGCGAATCCGCACACGGCGTCCAGGTGCAACTGATCCTTCCCGACGTGGTTTATATCCAGAATGGGGGGAGCGTCGCCGCAATCGCCGGCGGGCCCTGAGCCGCCGCGCGCTTCCTTACGTGGGACCGGCTCGTTGGTCGCTCGGGCTCACCAGGTCCGACGGGCTGCCGACGGATTCCGTATCGGCGTGGTAGCGCGGTAACTCCGCGTGGAGTCTCAAGTGCAGGTCGCACAACTCGTGCTCGCGCGCGACATAATCACTACGGTACTCAATACGGTACTGCGTAGTATAGCGCTTTACCCAACTATCATCGGATTCGACCCAGTGCTCGCGCAGCCGCCGACAAATGTTCGCCGAGCTACCGATGTAGATCACCTCGCCGGCGGCGTTGCCCAGCTCATACACACCCGGGAGCTCACGCTCACTCGCGATCAACACGTCCCCAAAAACCCACCATGGCGCTTCGATTGGCATGTCCCGACCCCACTGACAAATAGGTAACCTCACCACTATGATCCATCCCACCAAAGTATCATTCTACGCCCCCCATCTTGGGGAGGGAAGCTACGAACTTGGGATGGCCGCGGCAATCGATGGCGCGCTGCCCGATGACGGAGCGTCGGCCGCAAACGCATCCCCATTGCCGGTGACCATGACGGGCGCCAAGCACCTCGACGGTCCGCGTCTAGTCCGCGAACCGCAAGGGGCCGAGAGTGCGGCCGCATCCCAGGGGATGAAGGTATTGAGAAGAAACTGGCGGCGCGTGGACTCGAACCGCGCCCCTAGGGATTATGAGCCAAAACGCCGGGGAGTGCAGCGCGGCAACCGGCCATTGTGCGACGCGCAGCCTATCAAGACGCCCCCGATCACCATGGAAAAGATCCTGGTGGATCGCGTCTTCAGGCGCGTCGTGCGCTTGGCGCTGGTTCGGGTCTTCCCCCCATCAGCGCCCAGGCCTCCGTTTCTTTCCTCGACCACCACTGCATGTATTCGAGGTTTGTCCTCCAGACGTTCAGCGCGCCACTGATCGGGGAGTCATCTTCAAACGCGGCGGCAATCGAGAACCGGCGCAACTGATCGAAGCAGCCGTTGATCTCACGCTCGGCCATTCGTTCGATCGTCTCGGTTCGGGCGTGAGTGGTATACCCGACAGGCACCCCGTTGGATTCTGCCTCGTCGATATTCTGAAAACAGAGATGGTCCTTGCATGCACAACCACTACGGCGCAGAAGCAACCGGCGTGGCTGCAGACTCTTGCGGCGTGTTCAAGAAGTGCAGCCCACCCCGCGCATCGATGTAGATATCTGCCGTCTGGGTTACCTTCGGCGGCACTAGGGAATTGCAAGACGTTGACGTCGCTACGACTCGCGGAGTGGATTCACTGTTGCCATTGTCGCCAGACGAGCCGATGCGATCGGCAACTTCGAAGGGTTTCTGCGTGGGTGTGGCTGTAGGAATCGGCGCACACGCAGCAAGCAGCGCTGCGAGCACAAGAATCCACATGCACATCCAAGCGGTGTAGCACACATGCGCGCCGTCACCGCAAACGGGTGGGATGAAGGCTCGCTCCTCCCAAGCGTTCGGCCAGGTGATCCAGGGGGAACGACAAGCGGCCAGGCTGTCACAACGATCGGACTCATCTCTCGCTCGGGAAAGATCCGCCGTTGGACGGCCCGTGTGCGCCGCGTCATCGTCGACGGCCAGCGTGACCTCGCTCCCCCGCATCGACGGACTTCACCACCGCTACAAGTGGCGACAGGCGGCCTGAGCACCGCGGAGGGGATTTTGGCGAGGCACACAAGTCCCCGCGTGCGCGGGATCATGTCAGCTTACGGCAGCCGGTAGGCAAACACCGCACCACCGCGCCCATCAAATGAGTTCCCCATGCCAAAGTGGATCGCATTCCCTACGATTGCCGCACCCGAATTGACCGTGCCCTGGGTGGTGAAGGATGCGAGCGTGGCTCCTGTTGCCGCGTCGTAGACATGAAGCGCCGGCGGCAGAATGTACGCCGTCTCCGTCGGCCGCACAACTCCGGTTTGCCCTTCGAGGCAATTTTCAAGGTACGAATTTGATCCGCTTGAAACCAGGCCATGCGGGAGTCTAAGCTTTCCTGCCCCAGGAGGGTAAGATGCAAGATCAACAGATACGTGCGGCACTAGATCAGCATTGGGCGGCCTCCGATGCCAACGATTTTGAAACGGAGCATCGCATCTATCACGAGGACGCGGTGCTGGAATACCCGCAGTCAGGCGAGCGAACCCGCGGTCGACGCAACATACAGAACCAACGCGCTAGTCAGCCGAGCAAAAAACGGTTTGCTGTCCGACGAATCATTGGCGGCGGTGACCTTTGGGTCACTGAATTCATTCTGACATATGACGGCAAGCCGTCCTACACCGTGAGCATCATGGAATTCATGGACGACAAGGTCGCGCGGGAAACACAGTACTTTGCGGATTCATTCGTAGCTCCCGCATGGCGCGCTCAATGGGTCGAACGGATGGACACACGGGGCTGAGATCAAAGCGACGACGACCGCCGCGATCTGTGCGCCCGTCGCGCACGCAACGTTGGCCCCTGAAAGGGTGCGACCGAGGCCGCATCGGGCCGTCAACCCGAAGGGCATCGTAGTCTTGTCGCACACTGCCTCGCGCCGCATTGCGCGGGAATGGCGCAATACGAGCGCCGGCCCGAATGGCTATAATTGTCGGATCATCTCGTTCAATTCCCCTGATTTCGCCCTGACTAGTGACCCGGGTGATTTCGCTGGCTCATGGCCCCCATGTCACCCTGGCGTTCTCGTGTGTACGAGCTTCGATGGCCCGCAGACCCGCAGAGCCTCGCCGGCGTCGATGCAGTGGCTGTACCGCGGACAGCCAACCGCGGTCGATTTGGAGTTGCTGCGACACAGGTAAACCGCGGTCGCCCCGTCGTTCTTGGTGGTGGCGGTGATCAGGCAGCGAAGGTTTCCCGTCTTGATTACGGTCCGAATGCACGGTTGCGTGTGCAGCGCGGGATTCCGTCCGCATGTCGCCCTGCTGTAGTAGTTCTTGACCAGCGTCTTGCATTGTTTGCGCAGATGGCCGTTCGCGATCTCGCGGTGATGATGGCTCCAGGCACAGGCGCCGTAGGCACGATGCGTCTTGCCCCTCGTCCGAACGGGATCCCGAGCGACATCACGCTGATTATCCACGCGGTGAACAACGCCCGCGTGAGCTGCCCGGCGCCTAACTGAGCCACCGTTCAGCCTCGGGAGGCTCGTGATTTGCCTCGCTGGACAACAGATCCGCGCCCCCACGAAGATTCCAAGCCGGCTGCAGGGGGAACACTGCTCGGATGTCACCGCCGCGGCCCTTGCGTTCACCAGACAGCCGACGTCGTGGTCTGCGCACCTGAAACCCGATATAGAGCCCGCCATGTACCCGATAGGGAAAGGGCTTCGGACGCCGCCGCAGCGTAGAAGCGAGCGCGCCACGTGAACCTCTCGGCGTGGGTAATTGTCGGCGCCCTCTTGGGAGCGCTCTGCGGCGTGTTCTTCGGCGAATATGCCGCCGTGTTCCAGCCGCTCGGCGATGTGTATGTGGCGCTCCTGCAGATGGCCGTGTTTCCCTTCATCGTGAGCTCGCTGCTGCACGGCCTCGGCAGCTTGCGTCCCACGACCGCACTCAAGCTGCTGCGATCCAGCTGGCCGGTGTTCCTGGCGGCCTGGGGCGGAACGCTGGCCGCCTTGTGGCTGCTGGCGCAGGCGGTTCCCAGCGGCCGGTCGCCCATCGTGGTCACCGCCGGTCAGGGCTATAGCGCGGCGCAACTGGTCGCGTTGCTGATTCCCGCCAATCCGTTCGCCGACCTCACGCGCAGTTACGTGCCGGCGATCGTGGTGTTTAGCGTCTTTTACGGCATTGCGATGCAGCGCATCGAGAACAAGCAAGGACTGCTGACCGGCCTCGAGGTAATACGGCGCGCCAGCGTCACCATCTGGAGCTGGGTGGTACGCCTTGCGCCGCTCGGCGTATTCGCTTTGTTCGCGGACCTCACGGGAACGATCCAGGTGTCGCGACTCAGCAGCCTGCTCCTGTATGTCGGCCTGTTCTTCGGCGGCTCCCTGATCCTGGCCCTGTGGGTAATCCCGTCGCTCATCGCGTCGCTCGTGCCGATCAGCTACCGCGCCCTGCTCAAGGAGTTGCAAAGCGCGCTGGTGATCGCCGTGGTCACGTCATTACCGGTGACCGCGGTGCCGCTCCTGGTGCAAATGACCGAGCGCCTGGCGGCACGCTGCCGGGTCGAGGATGCGGACCGCGACGAGATCATCTCGACCACCATGGCGGTGAGCTATCCGATTGCCCAGCTTGGTAATCTGTTCGTGTTCCTGTTCATGGTGTTCGCCGCGTTCTATTTCCACGTCGTCGTGTCGGACGTGGCCTGGATCAGCCTGCCGCCGATGACCCTCCTGTCGACCGTAGGCACCCCAGTCTCGACCGTCGCCGCCGTTGGGTTCATGTCGAGTTGGCTGGGTCTCCCCGCAAACACACAGCTGCTCTATGTCGGGATGATGACCCTGACCCGCTACCCGCAGGTGCTGGTGTCGACCATGGGGCTCGCCTTCATCACCATTCTGGTGCCGCTGTCGTACTATGGCGTGGTCAATGTACAGCCCCGCCGGCTGTTGAGGTCTCTCGTCATCAGCGTGCTGATGCTCGGCGGACTCACGCTGGGTGGGCGAGCCGCCCGGCCCTGGCTCATCGAGAAGGACCCAAACCCGTATCTGCATTTCACTCTGGACGCGGATCTCGCCCGCGCCGTCGAGGTGACGCTCGACCCCACGCCGCCCGCTGGAGACGCACGGCGTGATCAGCCGACGATCGCACGGATCCGAGACAGCGGCCGGCTACGTGTGGGCTACGGTCCCGATGTCATTCCGTTCAGCTATTTCAACGCAGCCCACCAGCTGGTCGGCTACGACGTCGCGTTTGCATACGCGTTGGCGCACGACCTCAACGTCGCATTGGAGTTGACCCCGATCACCGACTGGGCGACGCTGAACGACGATCTCGAGGCTGGGCGCTACGATCTCGCGATCGGCGGCATCTACCTGACCAACGAGCGACTGCAGAGGGTCACCGCATCAAGGCCGTACCTGCAGAGTCAGCTGGCACTGATCGCCCGCTCCAAGAGCGCCAAGCGATTCTTGAACGGGGCGGCGATCAAAAAGGAGAAGGGGGCGCGGATCGCAACCTTCAAGAGCGACATCATGATCCCACTGGCGCGGGCGCTGTTTCCGCGGGCCGAAGTCGTGGTGGTGCCCGACTACGACGTGCTGCTCAACGACGACAGTATCGATGCAGCCTTCTGGACCCTCGAGCAGGCCCGCGCCTGGGCGGCGGCTCACTCGGGATTTTCGGCCGTGGTCCCAACCGACTTCGGTGCACCGTTGTTGATGGCCTACCTGATGCCGCCGAATTCACGCGAGCTGGTGCGCTTCATCGACCAATGGCTGGACTTGCAGAAGGCGAGTGGCTTCGAGCAGCGCATGCGCGAGTACTGGCTGGACGGCGAGCCACGCCGCGACGACGGGCCACGATGGAGCGTGATGCGTAACGTACTGCACTGGGTGGAGTAGCTGGTCGAGTCGCGGCTTGCCGAACAGCCGCTCAGCGTCCGCAATGTTCGTCACGCCTGATTTCAGTTCGTGGACGCGCGTGATATCGAAGTCTCGACCCGCGGTCGCGCAGCTGGCCAGCATGATCGCAGCGGCGATGCCGGCACGGTAGATACGCAACATTCAACGTCAGCTGCAGGAGAATCCCGACGGCGGCACCGGCCTGGGGTGCTTGAGGTTGAGAAGTCGTTGCTGGTGAGTCAAGTTTCATTTCCTCAAGCGCCTGCTGATGGCAGATGGCGTATCGCTGAGCGTCGGAGCCATCTGCCATCGGCGATCAGCCATCAGCGCGAGGCGCGCATGCTTCAGTTGGTCGGAGGCGCGCCTCGCTAGTTGTCTAGTTGTAGCGAGCGGCGGTTATGGGCCGCGACCCCGAGTCCCCGCGGGCTGGGTCGTGGGCCAGGTCCGGTGATCCACACCGATGATTGGGTAACAGGAGGGGCCAAGGAACGCTCGACTGACCCCCGAAACGAACCCAACGCAATCACCGCGCCCAAACGCTCACTCAACGACTCACCGGCCCCCCCTGGGCTGCGGCTGAGCCTGCAGGGCCTTCGTTGAAAGCCGCCGCCTACAGTGCGCTTCAACGAGCCTCAGCACTGCCTCCAGATCAAACAGCTTCCCCAAGTGCGACGTCGCGGTGATCTGCGTCGCGAGTATCTCTGAATCCACCAGCGCTGAGCCGACCACCACGGGAATATTGGCCAGCTGCGGATCTTGCAGTTGCGCTTGGCGAAACTGAACACCGTCCGTCTCCGGCATCTCCACGTCCAGCAGAATGAGGCATGGACGCAGCCCAGCCCGCAACTTCCGTAGTGCATCGGGACCGTGGATCGCCGTTACGACCACATAGCCCTCCGCTCTCAACAACCATTCCAGGGAGTGACGCACCTCTGGACTATTCTCAACCACCAGGATCGCCGCCCCAGTAGGCTGTATGGCCGTGGCCGCACCGTCGGAATGAACCGCACCTTTCTGTTTGCAAACCAGACTCAGGCTTTCTGCATGCGTAGATTTCTGACTTGGCATTGATCAGTCCATCAGCGTCGGCAAACGTGTTTCACTGGCGCGCGTGGGCTACGGGCCCCGCCGAGTGTTTCGTTGATCAGTAGGATAACCGATCCTTGCAACCCGCGTCAGAGCGTAAGAGTATGCGCGTAGAACCACGCCTGTAGAGAAGGTCCGGTGCGCAATCCACAGGGCGACGAAACATGGCGGCGCGCGTCGAGCCGACGCAAGGTGCGTTGTTCCTTACGATCTGTGTCGACACGGCTTTGCTGTGGGCTGCGTTGGGTTGCTCGCAGATGCCCGGCTGCGGCACCGTGCGGTAACGGCGGGAGGCCGCCGTGCGGCGTGTACATCAACGGATCGTGCACGCGCGCTGCCGGTCGCGTACTGCTTCCGGCTCACTTGTAGGTGAACGTCAGCGTATTGCTGTAGCCCGCCGGGTTGCGCACCGCGACGGGCACGCTGCCGGTCAGCCCCTCTGGCACGGCGATCTGTAACTGCATGACGCTCAGGACGGCGAAGTCAGTGAGCGCCTCGCCGCCGATGTTGACCTCCACGACTCCCGAAAAATTGCTTCCGGTGATCGTGACAACGGTGCCTGCCGGCGCGCGGGCGGGCGCGAGCGCGCTCAGTTGTGCCGCTGTCGGGATCGGTGCGAACGGCAC